>VOFH01000374.1_pt1 | contig 82000 bp, 98 predicted proteins | sample 5384091 | NCBI WGS metagenome assembly VOFH01 (sample SAMN12384727, study PRJNA508395) | human gut metagenome | isolation source: healthy gut G | host: Homo sapiens
GCTAACAGTCATGTTTAAATCACTTCCTTTATCACTGTTAAGCCAATGGTTTCAAGGTTTCTCTGCGATGTAGTTCCATCGTTTGCTGTTTCAAAACCAAGTGTAAGAATGTTATACATATGCCCAGAGCAGATTCAGGAACTGACACTTTTTGCTGATGTACCTGACTTCGTGGCAGGAACGCAGAACAATAGGACTTCGCAGAAAAACCGCACAAGACTGATGATACGCTGCTGCGCGCTGCTGCTGGAAGGGATATGATTTTCGGTTCTGGAAAGGTTGGAAGCACAGGGCTTATCTGCGGTGAAGGCAGAAAAACCGATCGTGCTTTACAGCCGAAGGCGAGCGGTTTGCTGTAGAAACTCATGAAAAGTATGGGCTTGGAGATCGTAAAGAGGATGAGGTTTAACGGTGGGTATTTTTCAGGCATAAGACTGCAAAAACGGCAAACCATTGCGCAAGGCGTTTTGATCATGGTATCTTTTTCTGTCGATTATTTGGTAACGAAAGGGACTCTGAAATTGCTGATTTCAGAGTCCCTTTTCCTTTGTTCAATGTCTACTGTGATGTTGGATCTAAATCCGTCGAAATCGACGGGTTTAGTGCAGTTAGCCAGATCCGATTTATAATCACCACGCACTACCGTACTTGGTGAGTGAACGACATTAACCTGCATATTGACACTTGCGTTCATAAAAACGCTGACTTTTCAGCCGCGCCTCGGGCTTCATTTGTTCTGGTCACATGCGTAAGTGTCCAGCGTGAATGCGGCACTATAGTGGTTGAGCATGCCAGCGACCGTTTTTGCATCTACGCCGCCTGAATTGCTAAGGTCGAAAATGTATGTCTCAAATCATGAAAGCGAACGCTTTCATCCACCTGCAGCGGCGAGCATTTGTTTGTAAATGTCGAAGAAGAGAGTCCGCCCAGTAACCATTAGTTCTGACACCAAAACATGAGGACTATCCGGATGCTTGTGCTCATCTATGAGCAAAGCAACAGTATTCTCCGAAGAGCTATTGTTCGAATCGGAATTCTCAGTCTTCGTACAGTAAATGCACAACCTCCCCTCAGAACGAGGGAGCTGCTTGTTAACCGTCAGCATTCGTTTCCTGATCAAGTCGGCCCACCCAGGCCAAGTAATTCTCCTGTCGAAGCCCACTTGTCAATTCCAAATAGAAAAGCGCATAGACCCTGTCGCCTTTGTTTCATCCAGATATGTACCTATCTTGTCCTGCGGCAGGACGTGCATTTCTTTTCGCTTTTCACGCTTTTGCAGTTATCGCAAGGGCTGAAGGGAATAACTGCCTTAACCGCCTGTTTCAGAGCGCCGCTCAACAACGCATGAATAAAAGTCACGGTGCTTGCAGACAATGGCTTCATATTTCCGATGGTTGCCTGTTCACCCTGTGTGTGCAGATCATTGTAGAAGCGCTGAATCTGATTGAGCTGGAGCTTTGAAAGCTGGACATGGCTTCCAAAACTCGATGTTTATTACGTGGTTCTCGATCATGCTCGCTCCTGACTATCCGCTGAGCTGGGCAGATTCGCCTTCGGTGGTAGAACTAAACCAAAGCCGAATCCATGCAGAAAATGGAATCATATCTCTTTGGCTCCTTGCGATAATAAGCGCCCCGTATCCTGCTGGATGGCTCGTGCCAGCATTTCGGGCCAGCATCTCTTTTCGTGTCTTAGCATCGCCTCTTTGAATACGCTTTCCTGTTAGAATATCAGTAGCCGGCAGTATATCGACCTTCCCAACAGCCGTAGCCCTCTCGAATGCTGCCTCGCCATTCGCTCTTTGCCTACTTCAGTCTTCATGGCAATGATCTCTCTTCTTTCCATTTGCGTCTGGAGCACCGCCACTTGAGAGAAATTCTTTCCTTTGTCAATATAGACCCTTTGGACCACTTACCGTATGGGGAAAGTCATCTCTTAGAAGTCTATATGCAACTGCAAGACTGCATCCGAGGGTCTTTTTAACGAGCGGCATCGTCTCGTCCATCCTGTCCGTATAGAAGAGAGAGTCCTTTCTTCGTTTGCACATTTAGCCAGGTAAGGAATTTATCTTTTCGGCACGAAGATACGACTTCCAACTTTGAAGGCAGGAAAGTCGATGCGTTAAAGCTCATAGACCTGAGAGACAGCCTGAGGCCGAGGAAATTGGACACCCTCTTGAACATTGAGGATATGGGTAGCTTTATCGGAACTCTTTATACTGGCAACTTTCATTTTGCATTCTCCTGTGAAGTAATCTATATCAATACTTACGAGGAGGTTTGGTAATCAACAACAGATTCGTACAAATTATCAGCAATAAAGCAGAAACTGCATTTTATTTGTATGAATTTGCCGCAATTAAACGACAGTTGCGTTGGGGGCGTTATGAGATTAGCTAAAAAAAGAAGCACTTACGGATCAATACCGTAAGTGCCTCTCTATGGGTTTTCAAATTACTGGATGGCGTCTTTGAAAGCCTTTCCTGCTTTGGAACGCAGGTGACCTCGAAAGAGCCGAAGCCCACCAGCTGCACTTTGTTGCCAGCCTTCAAAGCGCTCTCAGTAGTCGTGCTAAATGCAGCGAGAGCCGCCTCCCAATCCCTCTTGGCAAGGCCACTCGCTTCAGCCATTGCGGCAATCAGTTCGGTTTTATTCATAGTTTTTCTCCTTGATGTTATTTTGTTTTCTGTATAATTGTTTAGGTGCCTATGGAATGAAATGACAAGACCCTCTTAGAGTTTTTCACGCACCATCATAAGGGCATAACCAAGTAGATTTTGGCCTTGCCATTTTGCCCGGTCAAGTCTGCTTGGATCACGCATGGATAAACCAATGCCCCAAAATCCGATCATTTACAGCACACTCAGCAAGAAATGCATTTCCAGTATCTTTCAGTCTCTCCCTTAGATCAGGGTTCTGCGTAAACTTTGCGAAAAGCCCCTCATAGACGACGATTTGTCGAATACCGTTCCATAGGCTCTCATCATAGCCGGATACAAGCCGTCCAAGAGCCTTTATCTCGGCAGCATTATCCGTAGCAAGAATCTGTGTGGCAACCTTTTCATCGCCAAAGGAAAGTGCCTTGCGGTACATCATATACTGCTCCATTGAGGAAAAAAAGGTGATACCATTGTGCGTAAATGTGGAAGGATACCAGTTGCTAAGGTATCCATTCTCTTCGTTATTGTTGTGAAAACAGATAACAGTCATTCCCATTTCCTCGTTCCTCCATAAACGAACATCTTCTCATGCATGGATATCTCTGACATATTACTATTATACCGAGCGCAGGATGAAATGGCAATCTCAACTTTTTACTGCCAATTTCTACTTCTTCCTTATTTGGATGTAACTCCAGTAAGTCAACAGAGGGCCAGCCCCATTAGAGCTGGCCCTCTATGCACCAAAAGGCATACCTTTTGACGGACTGAACTGAACATGAAAAACACGCCCCAAGAGTGCGCCAAAACATCGGCGTTCACTTTTTGGGACGTGTCATTTTTATTTGATATGTTTTGGGTCATCGAGGAGGATAAGACCCGTCTACTACTGCGCTATCATGATGACCTTTAATCTGTTCGCCAACTGACCACTCTTCAGCTCCTAAAGATCGATAACTGCAATCCCAAGCTGTGCGGCTCTGTGCCGTGCTGCAGCATTGCAACATCACTTCACCATTAGTCCTCGACTTTTGTAAAGATTATCCTGTTCTTTCCGTGCGATGAACAATTTATGGCAAATCTTATTTCGGAGTGAAGGCACCACCCTGCATGGGCAGCTTGTTGACACCCTTTGTAGTCCACGAACTTGTTGGCAGATGGTTTTGCAGCCGGCACTTTCTGTACGGTGCTGCCCATCATTGCCTTCATCTTTTCAATTTTCTTATCGAGCTTAGGGGTAGGTTGTCCATTCCGGGTTGCCTGCGCCTTGGCCGCGTGAGCCGCTGGTATTGTTGTTTCAGAGAGAGTTCCTGCTTTGCCATGCTGTGCTCCTTTCTATTACAAGACTCCTGTTTTCTTTATAATATCAAATAATATGCTTTTCTTCAAGCAATGGCCAGTTTCTTATAATACTCCTTATGAGAAAATCGGCGATGAGGTGCGGTCGCTGGCGGGTGAAGTGCCATTCGAGATTCCTGATTCATGGGAGTGGGCGCGACTGGGAAGTGTAGTATATAACAGAGGTCAGACATCACCCAGCACAGAATTTTGCTACATTGACATTGGATCGATTGACAATAAAAATCAAAAGCTAAATCCTACAGATACAACTATTGCCCCAGACAAGGCCCCTTCGCGGGCAAGAAAATTGGTTGACATGGGGGATATTCTCTATTCAACGGTTCGCCCATATCTGCACAATATGTGTATCATTGATTGGGAATTTCCCATATTCCAATAGCAAGCACGGGGTTTGCAGTTTTAACTTGCCATGCCAATCTGCTCAATAAGTATTTATTCTACTACCTGATGTCTCCGGATTTCGATGCTTATGCCAATAATACTGATAATGCTAAAGGTGTAGCCTATCCGGCGATTAACGATGATCGGCTCTACAAAGCATTGATTCCAATTCCTCCGGTGGCAGAGCAGCACAGAATTGTTTCAGCCATTGATAGCGTAAATATGCCGCTCTGCGAATATGGGGGCAAAGAAGAAACGCTGCGTATTCTCAATACCAGCTTTCCAGAAAATCTCAAGAAGTCTATCCTCCAAGAGGCTGTCCAAGGTAAACTGGTACCCCAAGACCTGTCTGACGAGCCTGCTGAGGCCCTGCTGGAGCGTATCCGGGTAGAGAAACAGCGGCTCATTAAGGAAGGAAAAGTCAAGAAGGACAAGCGTGAATCCGTCATTTTCAGGCGGGATAATTCTCATTATGAAAAGCGTGGTTCCGAAGAGGTCTGCATTGATGATGAGATCCCGTTTGAGATACCAGAGAGCTGGGCATGGGCACGCCTTTCGTCGTTTGGCGTTTTCAGTAGTGGTAAAACGCCCTCGATGTCAAACCCGCAGTTCTGGAATGGTAATGTGCCGTGGGTTACTTCAAAGGACATGAAGCGTCCAGTGATTACAGACTCTGAGATGCATATTTCCGAGTTGGCAGCAGCTACTATGCAATTGTATCCCGCCGGTACGCTCCTTCTGGTTGCCCGAAGCGGCATTCTGAAAAGATTACTACCTCTCTGCAAGCTGGGTATCGACAGCACCATAAACCAGGATATAAAAAGCCTTCTCGCTATATGATATTAAGCTATCAGAATGGTTGTTCTACGGGATTAAAGCCTTTGAGCCATTCATCCTCAAAGAGCTGGTGAAATCAGTCACAACGGTAGAGAGCCTCAAATTTGATGAGTTTGCGGCTATGCTCATTCCTGTACCGCCACTGTCCGAACAGAGACGAATTATAGATGCAATTAAAACGGCGATGAACCTACTGACTCCCTTGTCCAGCAACCCGTTATTCTCATTATGAGAAGTTGGACGGTGTGGAGCGCTGTATCGACAACGAGATTCCGTTTGACATCCCAGACTCATGGGGCTGGGCTCGACTAGGAACCTTACGGAAATGATTACCAGCGGTTTTTGAAAACTGGGCAAAATACTATTCCACGGAGGGCAATTTATGCGCATGGGTAATCTGTCACGGAACTTTTGAATTTGCGTATAAACGAAATACAAAGAGTACGATAACTGAAACAAAAGGGGACGCGAACTGCCGTGCAGGAAAACTAAAAAGACGGATTTTTTGTTCTCTATTACTGGAAATGTTGGCAAACTGGGCTTTTACCAAGTGGGTTTGAAACCGCTTATACGAATCAGCATACTGCCCAGTCATACTTTTATTCGTTGCCGCAAATGAGAAACAAGTTTTTACCATATACACAGTCATTAATTACAGTATTATGCGAAAGCGATGTTATAAAAATCACCACGCAGTAAAGAATAGTTTCCGCTAAAGAACAAATATTCTTATTCTAGTTTATTCCGCCCCTATATGAGCAGCGCCGAATAGTTCAATCAGATTGAGGAATAACTCCACGAATGATAGTAAGGGCTGTAAAAACGTGGAACACGAAGTAAATCGTCATGCCAGGCCTTTTACCAATATGATCACATGATCCACTATTTCACTTGCTCGGTCAAGGTTTTACGGAGAAAACACGATATTTCGATACTTTTGTCCCATAAGGTCAGCGAGGAAGTACGACGTCGTTGCAGCGAAAAAGAACCTGCGGGCGTATAAGGTGTGGTTGATAGAGAACTACAACCCTAAGACCGTCAATCTGCGTCTGAGGGCAATCAACTTTTACTGCCCGGAGAGCATCTAGGCAAAGAGAGCTGGAAAATGCCGTTTGTACGAGTGCAGCAGAAAGCCCTTTCTGGAAAATGTCATCAGCCGAAAGGCCGACTATGAGTATTTCAAAGCCTGCCTCAAACGGGATGACGAGCTGTTCTGGTATTTTGTAATACGAATTTAAGTCGCAACCGGCCCAGGGTCAGTGAGCTCATACAGATCAAGGTGGAACACATCAAGCTCATTTGGACTTATATTCGAAGGGTGGCGGCCAGAAAGAATATACATACCAGAAAGCTCGTCATCCCGTTTTCTTGGCTTTGAAAACGATAGCACCAAGAAAGCGGCTTCATTTTTTGAACAAACTTTGGGGATCGAATCACCACTAGAGGCATCTCCAGGCTTTGCCGAGCAGTCCGATATGGCATCGACCCTGTGGTCGTATACCCACATTCCTTCCGTCACCGCTTCGCAAAGAGCTTCTGGAGCGCTGCAACGACATCGCTTTCCTCGCTGACCTTATGGGACAAAAAAAGTATCGAAACCACCCGCATTTATCTCCGTAAAACCTCGACCGAGCAGAGAGAAATAGTGGATCATGTGATAGATAGTAAAGGCGTGGCATACACGATTTACTTCGTGTATGCCACGTTCATTTACATACTTACTATCATTCGTGTTGTTATCTCAATCTGATTGACTATTCGTCTTTGCTCATATAGTGGTGGAATAGGAACTAGAATATCAGAGATAGAGTTCAATCGGAAACTATTCTTTATTCCGTGTTGATTGCTCTTATAACACGTTTTCGCATAATCTGTAAGGAAGAAATATGGTAAAAACTTGTTTCTCATTTGCGGCGAAAAACGTATGACTGCAGTATGCTGATTCGTATAAGCGGTTTCAAACCCACTTGGTACTAAGCCCAGCATGCCAACTTCTCCAGTAATAGAGAACAACAAATCACCGGCCTGCACGGCAGTTCGCGTCCCCTCTACTGTTTCAGGGAGTCGTACTCTTTGTATTTCGTTTAGGCGCAAATCAAAAGAATTCCGTGACAGATTACCCATGCGCAGGAATAAATTGCCCTCCGTGGAATAGTATTTTGCCCATCTCTCGAGCCGCTGGTATCATTTCCGTAAGGTTCCCTAGTCGAGCCCAGCCCCATGAGTCTGGGATGTCAAACGGAATCTCGTTGTCGATACAGCGCTCCACACCGTCCAACTTCTCATAATGAGAATTATCCCGTCTGAAAATGACAGATTCGTGCTTGTTCTTTTTGATTTTGCCCTCCTTGATGAGCCGCTGCTTCTCCACCCGGATACGCTCAAGCAGAGCCTCTGCAGGCTCGTCAGATGGGTCTTGCGGTACCAGCTTGCCCTGGACTGCTTCTTGCAGTATCGACTTCTTGAGGGCTTCTGGGAAGCCTGTGTTCAGCGCTGTTAATTTCTGTTCAGCTTTGTCGTAGCTATGGAGGTATGGTAGTAGCCTTTTCGCAGCATTCACAATACGGTTTTGTTCCGATAATGGCGGAAGCGGGAAAACGATTGTATTCAGCGCCGTTTGCACCAGGTGCTTAATCGTCATTCCCTTACTATAGGCATCAAGAATTTGATTTCCCTTATAGCACTCTAACAGAAGCTGAAAATAATGAGGATTTATCCCGCCATAGAACCTCACACGGTGCAGAGCGTTCTGGTAGTACATCTCTTGTGTGGATTCCCAAACTGCAGAACGCCCAACATCGCCACCCTCACAGATTAGGAGGTCACCAGGTCTTAAGAGATATTTTGGTAGCTCGTTCTCTTCAAGCCGCGCTTCTTTTACCGTCGTAAGGTCAATTCCGTCCCAATAAACATTTATGCTGCAGAGATATGGTTTGAGGTTGCCTTTGTTTTTTGCCTTATCCAGTGTTTTGCCTAACGAACTTGTTGCGATGGTTTGGAGCGTTACCCACTCCCATGAATCGGGGATGTCGAACGGCACTTCATCCGCAAGCGACCGTACTTCACCATCGATTTTCTCATAAGGAGTATTATCGGCACCTTTGAAGATAACGGAGGGGTTCTTTTCGCGCTTGATTTTCTTCTCTTTGATGAGCCGCTCTTTCTCCGCACGGATGCGTTCCAGCAGAACGCTGGCTGGCTCGTCATTCGGGTCCTGCGGCACGAGCTTGCCCTGAACAGCCATCTGGAGAATGGAGTTTTTCAGTTGCTGCGCAGTCATTCGTCGCCCTCCTCCGTAATGTCGATGCCAAGGACATCGGTGATCTGGGCAAGGATGCGGTCAATGTCAGCGTTCAGGCTGGCCCGCTTTTCCTGATACTGCAGAATCAGTTCCTTCGGCGGAAGGATCTCCTCCTCTTCATGCGGATAGCCGCAGAGATCAATATTGTAATTCCGCGCCTTCAGCTCTTCAACCGAGTATTTCTTCGCCTTGTCAAAGCCGTCGATGGTGATCTCCTCACGGTTGTCCCACCACTCAATGGCCGGGGCAAAATGCTCCAGCTTCATAGGTTTCGTCTTCGAGAAGTTCTTATAGCCTTCCGGCATATCAAGGCGATAAAACCAAATCTCCGTTGTGGGATGGGTTCGGTCAAAGAACAGAATATTCGTCGTGATAGAGGTGTACGGTGCAAATACGCTATGCGGCATGCGGATAATAGTATGAAGGTTAAACTCAGATAGTAGTTTTTTCTTAATAGCAATCTTTGCATTGTCGGTGCCAAACAGGAAACCGTCAGGGAGAATGACAGCAGCACGGCCATCCTGTTTGAGCCGATACATTATCACAGACATAAAGAGGTCGGCAGTTTCACTGCTTGCGAGATCTGCAGGAAAGTGATTCTTGACCTCTGTTTTTTCATGTCCGCCGTAAGGGGGATTCATAAGAACTACATCGAACTGATCTTCCTCGGTATAATCAAGCACATCCCGCAGAAGTGAGTTTTCATGATACACCATCGGAACATCAATGCCGTGCAGCAGCATGTTCGTGATGCAAAGTGTATAAGGGAAGGGTTTCTTCTCAATCCCATAAATAGAGGTTGCATACTCCTGCTGGTCTTCTGCCGTTACAACCTGCTTGCTCAGTTCATTCAACCAACTGGTCAGGAAGCCGCCTGTGCCGCACGCAAAGTCTGCGACCTTTTCGCCGAGCTGTGGTTTAATGGTCTTCGCCATGAAATCAGTCACAGCACGAGGTGTATAGAATTCACCTGAGGAACCAGCGCTCTGGAGTTCCCGTAAAATGGACTCATATATTTCCCCGAACGCATGGCTCTCCTCGTAATCATCCAAATCCAGGTCATCGATAATATTGATCACTTGGCGCAGCAAAACGCCGTCCTTCATGTAATTGTTCGCATCCTCAAAGGTTGTCTTGACAATAGCCTTTTTGATGGGTGTTGCTGCAGTCACATTGAGTCCCTTCAGAGTTGGGAAGAGCTTATTATTCACAAAATCAAGAAGCGCGTCGCCCGTCATCGTCTTACCCGACTTATCATCGGCGGCCCAGTTATTCCAGCGGCATTCCTCTGGAATAATTGATGTGTAGGGCCGATCTGTATATTGCCATTCCTCTTCCTTTGTGTTGTAGACTTTCAAAAAAAGAATCCACGCCATCTGCTCAATGCGTTGAGCGTCACCATTCACTCCCGCATCATTCCACATGATGTCCCGAATGCGCTTGACAAAACCTGTTAAACTACTCATGATTAACCCGCCTCATATAATTCATTCTCAAGTTCATGAACAGCTTCGTTATACTTATCCTCGCCGCCGAAGAACTTGAATATCCTCTGGATCTTACCAAATTTTGCGAATTGTGGAGTTGTCAGAATAGCTTCATGCTCTAACTCATAGATTCCGACATTCATATACTGCTCCAGAAGTGCTTCCAAGACCTCTCTTGCCACGCCACTATACTTGCTGAGGAAATCCCGCTTCTTCACATTATTGGCTCTCTCTTTTCTGGTAAGCGGCTTTTTGTCAAAGGCAACATGGCAGATGAAATCGAAGTCATCTACATCGCTCATATGCTGATCCGCTTTCATTGCTTCAAGGTCAATTCCCTTGCTGGCCAACAATTCTTGAATCTTCTTTTTCTTTTCCTCGGATGTCCACTGCCGGATAAAGTTGTCGAGGGAAGCGTATGTACCAATAATATTCGTTTTGGTGTAATCGACGATGCTCTCCTGCCGCAGGAGTTTCCCATTCGTATCATACACAGAGACCGTTTTATTGATTATGCGGACACGACACCCATTTTCATCAACAATGGGCTTTTCTTCTGGTGGATATGGTGGATCAACTGGGTCAGGGTCGGGATCTGGTTTAGGTCCAGGAGGACAGGGGCCAGGACCATGCTTTTCTCTCCCATAATCTTCATCAATTTCAATCGGGCCATCCCAATCAGGATCAGCAAAAGGGCTGTAACACCGCGAATGTCCATAACTATAAAATAGGTCTTTCCATCTTTTTCGCGTATTCTTGTGCCTCTTCCGATAATCTGCTTAAACTCAGTCATTGAGTTGATCCACTCGTCTAAAACGATGAGCTTTGTCATCTTGCAGTCGGCTCCAGTTGACAACAGCTTAGATGTCGTTGCAATGACCGGCGTTTTCGACCCGACCGAAATGAAGTAGTCGAGTTTATCCTTGCCAAAAGTATCGTTGCCGGTAATGCGTACAACATAGTCGGGATACTTTTTGCATCATATCAGGATTCTGCCTTGCGAGCTCATTTCTCATACGAAGTGCAGCATCTTCTGTTGCGCAGAACACAATGGTTTTGGACATCCGATCAGTCGCTTTGAGGTAGTCTGTTATTTCTTTTGCGACTTGGACAATGCGGTCTTCAATTATGATGTTATAGTCATAATCCCTATTATTATAAATTCGGTCAGGGATCTCATGCCCGTAAATATCAAGTTGACCTTTCCGTGGGCGCCAACCATCGCCAATGTCGGTCGTTATATTGATGACTTTGAAAGGCGCCAGAAAACCATCCTCGATGCCATCTTTCAGGCTATAGACATATACCGGCTCGCCAAAATAATCTATGTTGGAAACATACTTAGTCTCTTTTGGGGTTGCGGTCATGCCAATCTGGGTTGCCGAGGAGAAATACTCCAAGATCTTCCGCCAATTGCTTTCCTTCTTGGCTGAGCCGCGATGACACTCATCAACGATTACGAGATCGAAAAAGTCTTTGCTGAATAGCTGAGCAAGACGTTCGACAGTCTCATCCCCATCTTCTGTATCGTCATCGTCTTTTCCCGCAAGTTGTTGGTAGAGTGAAAAGAATATCTCGTGCGAGGTAATCGTAAGAGGATCGTCCTTCACAAAATTGACTTTATGAATCGTTTTTTCGAGCGGAGCAAAATCCTGTTGGATTGATTGATCGACCAAGATGTTACGATCAGCCAAATACAATATTTTTTTCTTCATTCCGCTCTTTAGAAGGCGATATACAATTTGGAATGCAGTATAGGTTTTGCCTGTACCTGTGGCCATCACCAGCAAGATGCGATCTTGACCTCTGGCAATCGCATCAAGAGTCCTATTGACAGCGTTACGCTGATAATAGCGAGGGGGATATGTATTCTGCCCTGAATAGAACGGCTGCCGAATGACGGATTCCTCTTGCTGCGTGAGCCCTTCTCCATGGTTGGCTCCAGCCTTGAATCTCGCATAGAGAGCATCAGGAGCTGGAAAATCCTCCATAGAAATGCTGCGCTCTTCTCCGGTGAGGAAATCATGCTCCATAAAACCATCACCATTAGAACTGTAGGCAAATGGAATGTCCATCATTATGGCGTATTGCATTGCCTGCTGCAGCCCATCTCCGACAGCATGCTTGTTATCTTTCGCCTCAACGATTGCAATTGGAGTGCTTTCGTTCAAATAAAGAATATAGTCTGCTTTCTTGGCTTCCTTGCGGGAGACCATATTTCCTCTCAAGTTGATTTGTCCATCTGTAATTCTTGTCTCCATTGTAATGAGACTAAGCGCCCACTTTTTTGTTATGGCAGGCGTAATAAACTGAAGCTTGATATCCTCTTCAGTCATCTGCCTTTTCGATAAGACTGCTGCCATGCGATTATCCTCCAAACTTCCGATAGTTGCTGATTATCAGAACTTGATGCATATAAGAATTACGCCAGAAACTGCTTTGTCGCAACGAGCAAGGCTTTTGCTCGCTGAATATGGAAAGCGCTCATTACTGGCCAGTCTTCCTCATTTTTGATGCTGACCTCTTTAATCTCATCATAAACTTTGCACGCTCTAACATCATCTTGGCAGACCCAATTCAGGCTTTTTCCGTATGCTACCTCAATTGCATCCCGGTTTTGCTCGAGGCGTTTATAGATTGCCCGGTTCTTTTGATAATCACCCTGATCAATAAAGATTTCGACACGAGCAGAGTCATAGTTCGCCACACAGCAAAGGTAAACTCCACTGCGAGCTGTGGCTCCCATGATAGAGTTATTCTTTGATGGGCTGATATTCAGGAAAGTACCCGTTGCCTCTTGAAGTGATGGAAGGACACTCTCCCAGTATTTCCGCCGGATCTTGTAACGTTCGATTTCTTCATCTGAACCAATGCCTTTGCTATCATCGAGAAAGAATACGAGATCGGACGGATCCTGCTTATATTGCTCGAAGAACTTCCGCAGCAGATTAACTTTATACTGAGTCGCGGTACCAGTCCAGATATAAATGTCATCATCAATTTTTACACTGCTGGAGAATTCGTCTGGTGATCTGGTAACCTGAATCGACAGATCTACGCTATCATCGGCATCGGCAAGGTAATTGAGATATGCCTTATTACCATTATGAAGTTCTTTTAGAACCTCGGTGTACATTTCTACCCACGAAGTTGTTTCATGCTCAATGCCACGGAAGCGGTACTTCACGATGCCATGACCGGTAAGCGTAATATCATCATCCAGCGACACTTCCTCATACTGCTTCTGAGGCGGAGTATAGCTGCTATCAGCATAGGACCACAGAGACACAGCTTGCTGTGTAAGGTATTTACAGCGTTCTTCAAGTTCAGGAAGACCCCAGTGTTCTTTCTGTGCGACCCATTGAGTCATTCTGATACCACTCTGTAGATACCCATCCTCCATTGTTTTTTCTCGCTAAAGGGAGCATTGCTATATTTCGAGTTATAGGCTGTAAGGGTCAGATTCGCCAACGTGTGCAGCCATTCTCCATGTATATTCTCTGCATCTTGCCCAAGCTCACTAGTCCAAGCGGGGGTCAATTTCTGAGGCATAATATGTTCAATTGTGTACTCACCGCTATCGAGGCGCCCGTAGACGTCCTTATACTCATTGCTGTCACCGTTTTCCAGGCGTTCAAACAGATACGCTTTGTAACGTGGGAGCATAGCGTAGATATTCTTGGTTCGCAGACAATCTGCAAAAGTCTCGTTATCAGGGAATGCGGCCTTTTCCTTTTTGGAGGTCAGTACATATTTCATTTTTTCAATGAAATTGCTGTAGGTACCGTCAAATCGCTTGATATCGGAACTCATTGTAAGGAATACCTTTGCAAGTGTATTAGAAGGCAGGTCACAAATGATACGGCGCAAGAGGTAGGATTCTACGATTCTGCAAATCTCGGCAACCTCATCCAAGTTCAAGAGGCTGCTTTCCTGTAGCCTCATTACTTCCATCAGAAACGGTCTTGTGACGCTGCTTTCAAAACGATTCAAGCGGAAAAGAGACGCCTTCAGCTTCGCAGGAAAACTCGGATGTCCAAGCAGGAGCTTGTTATACCGCTTAGCATAGCCTAGGAGATCTTTCATGATGGATTCCATTTCACCGGGCATCTTTTCGGCATATGCCTTAAACTCGGTGTAGATATCCTTCATCCCGGTGATCTTCTTCTGTTTGATGCTCAGGTAGTCGCGGATAAATGGGCTTACATCATACGAATTGTTTTGCTTATTATAGCCGGCATTTTTTTCAATGGGGTTCCAGTAGCTGTCATAGAAGCGCTCTTGCTCTTCGATGTCAAGTCCCATCAGAACAAAGTTGCGGATCTTATCGCCCTCATTTATCTCGAGACCGGTAGAGTTGAGGCTCTCAAAAACGAGCTGAGGATCATCGTCAGGAGGTGTCAGCGTAATGTCGATAATCTGCAGCTTTTCAACGGCCTTGAAGAGCTGGTCGATTGTAATGGCTTGTTTCTGAATCTCATTGTAGAAAAATAGATAGTTCTGAGTGATATTTGATGAACGATCAAAATCGGCCGGATCACCCCAGAGGCGATCGTATGCGTCCTGGTCGCCCTTGATAGGCTTGAGCTTGACTTTGCGCTTGCGAGGATTGATCTCATCCACCAGGTACTTTTTTGTGATCTGTGCGTATAGATCGTCATCTTCGGGGATTACTTTTCCTTCCTTAATCAGGTTGGCCATAGCCAGAAGGAGTAGTGAAACAGTTGTAATTCGCTGTTGACCGTCAATCACGAGGTAATCAGAGCTGCTCCCCATAGGATCGCTAACAGAGACAATTCCTCCAAAGAAATGCCAACGTTTTCTATCACGAATGGTGCGAACAAGATCCTGATACAGTTTCCTGCAGTGTTCCTCTCGCCAGTCGTAGTTTCTCTGATAAACAGGGATGATTAGCTTATCTGCATTTTTCAAATAATGGGTTAAAAGCTTCCCTTGACCGTTCATGATTTACCCTCCAGCCCATCAGTGGCGTTCTTCTTTCTGGGTTTCTTATATTTCTCGGAGTAACCGATATACTTTCCGCTCTTTATTCTGGCATCCACTGGCTTTTCTGCGCCTTTCGGAAGGAGCCAACAATAACCAGCACGCTCTGCGCCCGGTATCCGCCCTTGAGAGCAAAGCGTTTGAATACGCCTGTTAGATAGGTTCCATTTAGTTGCTGCTTCGCTTATGGTCATATAATCCATCTCGACACCTCACACCTAACAAAGAGGTCCTGTCGTGGCAGAACCTCTAAATGGCTGCCAAAGTACGCAGCTGTAAAACTATCAAGTATCAAGTTAATAATACACCATCATGCGAATAATATCAAGCCAGCTATGTGGATTAGCTACGACCATTTCGTGAACAATCGGCACAGACTCCCCGGTTTGCACCTCCCTTGCCACCGTAATAGGACATCTGCGCTTCCTGCTTAATTCGGCCGCAAACCGTACACATGATCCATCGCCGATTGTAGCGATCCACTGTCCATTCATCAGAGGTCGGGTCATAGCTCTGGCAGATCCGGATATATTCCGCATCCAGCTCCTCTTGCGTAGGACCGGCTGGGACCACAGGCCTAGCAGCATACGGTGTTGGACGAGGATAGACAGATCTTCGCTCGAAAGATCTTTCTCGTTCTTCACGCAGCCGGATCTCTTCTTCATTCGTTCTCCTAATCTTATCGATGTCGAATAGCCGATCTTGCAAATCTCTCTTGAAGTCTTCTTTCTTTTGAATTCCCGCACCTGCAACGCAGAGGCAGCAAGGTGGCTGCGCTACATTGAAATGACAATGGGCACAATCGATCCACCGAGCAGAATACTTGCCCTTATATTTTCCAAATGAAATCGGGCACAGGTTGCCGGTTCCATGCTCCGGGGGCGAAACCGCTACAGCGTAGTACTTTTGCTTCCACTGTTCTTCCAGACGGCTGAAGACCCATTCGGTACGGTCGTTATCTTGAAGTACGCTTTGAAGCCTATCCGGGGTAAACTCCGTATCTTGTTCAATCTTCGGCATGGAGATTACCAAAAGCGAGTAGTCCTCCGCTTTTGCTTCTTCTGCCAGTTCCACCCTATCATCGTCATCATAATAGCGGTCAAAATCCAACAGGATTCTTAACGGTGTCCCTTGCATGGTCACGCGTAGCAGCGGTGGATAAGACAGGGGTTCGCACTCGAAAGCGACAGAGTCAATCTTCAATCTTCGTGCTTCCTGCAAAAAGTTCTGAATCATGCCATGCTGGGAACCGCAACATCACTGGGGGCAACGTCAAAAAGCCACTCTGCTTCAACGCTTCGGCAAACGCCTTATAGATGGCCACCTCGCTTGCATACATACACTCGTAATTTGAAACATGAGCAAAGTGGTGGCGCCGCCGCGTTCCTTTCGTGCCTCAAATGGTTGCAGACAAGCTGCACAGATGCAGTTGCACTTTTGACCGCTGGGCACCTCGGAGATATGCTTCAACTCGCCGGTTAGCTTATTGACGCCGAAATAGATATGACTCGCTGAACGCTTTTTGATGTTCTTTGCCATATGCACCTCGCTATATTCTACCGAGATTATCTTTGAAGATCACTTGCGTTCGAATACAAAACTGATACGGTCTTGGTATTCAGGCAACTGCTCCAGATAGACATTAAGGCGCCGTGCTACCTCAGCACGCTCCAATGCTGACGCTTCTTCCGGGCTTAGGTCGTGCCCACCTTCCTCCATGATATCCACTGCCATTTCATACAGCAGCTTATCCAGAAGCTCTTCGGGGCTATCAATTACAAGGCAGTCCATGTCGCCGACAGTACCACGGCAACTATCGATGCTGATGTAGATATACCCGACCTTACCAGACCATACAATATCGAAGTATGGAGTTGTTTTGATGTACTCGGAGAATACGCTCATGACTCGTTCAATGGCCTCTTTCACGCTGGTGTCATATTCCTTTTTCATGTCGGAGCCCTCCTTAAAATCGAATGGATGGGAGATGCACCTCTCCATACTTATCCGCTTCATGGATAATGCGAGGATAAGCACAGTAGAAGAACAGACCTCCTTGCCTATAATCCGTTCCTGTCCGGAACTCGTTGATTAAATTGTTCTGACATTCCCGGCATTGGTTGTTATGCCAATCGTGCGTTTTCGGGCATATGTACCAGTCCCGTGGATTACCCTTGATTCGGCTGCACTTCGGTGCATAGGGTTGGTTATCACGGAGGAAGGCATCAAACCGCTTACGCTTGCTCAACAGAATGTTCTGTAGGCCGTCTTCAGTAAAAAAGATCTGGCGCAAAACCATCATCAATGAAGAATCGGCGATAGTCGGCATACCCGTCATCGTCTACGATCGCCCACTCCACCTTCACGAGCCATTCGCAACCGTCGTCATCATGGTCTTCGGTGAGCTGCAGAACGACTGCTATATCTGTGGATCGCTGAGGAACAACTGAAGCGAGCGCGCGATTCGGCCACTTCCACACAAACTTGTTCTCATCATCCAGGCTGCTGGAGATATACTCATTCCCAAAGGCGTAGGTCTCATCGAACACCCAAATCACCTTATAGCCGGCCCTCGTGTAGAACTTATTGCGCAGTTCAAATTCACCGGCAGAAATCGGACTATGCTGAAACTCAATGACATAGCCGCCCATCAAGATGTCTGCACGATGGCATTCGCCCCTGTGTTCCACGACAATCTCACGAACATTTTCGGGAAAACGCGATTGCCATCCTCGGTGCCATTCAGACATATCGTATTTCCAGTCATCCATGCACGAGGTCACATGAGCGAAGTGCCACGAATTGACTTCGCCCTGGCGAGGAATCACCTGGTTGCCGCACACAGGACAGTAATACTCTTGCCCCTTCTCCGCATCGAATGCGTGAATGCGGTGATGATCCGCTGTCAAAGCATATTCCAAAGTGATCCCTCCTCACAGAATAATCTAATCGCTGTCTTCTTGGCTGCTCGCGTCTCTCTGGAAGCCATACTCAAAAAAGCACATGTCCAGGATTTTGGCTGCCGGATACTCAATTCGGCTGCCGCAATGTTTCCGGAGCTTTTCAAACTCATCCTCATGGTCAAGATACAGGTTGCCAAGGGTTCGGATGGATTTCGCACTGAATACTTGGGGTGCTGCACCGGTATCAGCAAGAGCCTTTTTGAAATACCGATCATAGGCGGGTACGCAGCCCACAGTACCCAGCAAGATCTTGGTAAGCAAGGTATCCGTTGGGATGCCGGCACCGGACGCCACATAAGCTTCTGTAATGCTCTCGCTAAGTTTCATGATGCGGTCAGCATAATACTCCTGCGAGAGTTTCTCGGGAGAAAGGTCCCAGAGATCATCCCACTCCGGCTGATAAATCAAACGGACAACATCCGCATGGATCTTGTAATCCTTCTGCATGAGGAAAGAGTTTCGAAGCATACCCCAACTGGCCAAATACCAAGCCAAGTGCAGGCAGAGATAGTCGATCGTGGCGTCAATCTGCGGGTGCCTATTCAGCCGAAACGCTTCATGGCAGTACTCCCAAGAGAGATACCGGTGATGTGGATCATCCTTCATACTGTCATAGCACTCGTATCCGGCTTGAATGGCTTCAGCAAGTTTTTTCTGATCCACAACACGATAGGGCGGCTTACTATGGTGCGTGTGGCCCTGTACTTCGCCTTTCCTGAATACGACCCATTGTTCCTCTAAACTAATGGAATCCACGACATATCCCGCACTGATCCAGCTGGAGCAAAAGGATGCAGGGCTTGAGAGATTTGCCCAGGATGGTCTGTTCTTATATGCGTGGTTAGGGATTGGGATGATCTGGTTCAACTCATCGAAAGTAAGCTTAACAGAGTCTCCTCCGTGTTCCTTCAGCCAATTTCCAAGTGGAGCATATTTCTCTCCAATAGCCATATCCGTCACCCATTCAGTTCATGAGGCTTGAACACTCTTTTGTCCAGTGCGAAGATGCGACTGCTCACCTCTCCCACCTGGAGACCGGCCAAGGTCTCGCGGTAGATTTCCATCCGGCTGTCAAGCATATCGATCTGGGAGAGCAGCTCGCTCTCCGCACAGATGGGCTTCACTGCAGCGCCGAATTCTGGCTCTCCGTGATGGGAAAGAATCATGTGCTGCAGCAAAACGGACTTGTCCTCAGGGATACCAAGTTCTGCAGCTACGTTGGAAACTTCCTGTGCGCCCATCACAAGGTGCCCAAGGAGTTGTCCCTTCACCGAGTATTCCGTGACCAGACCGAGCTGAGAGAAGGTAAACTCCTTCTCTTTGGCGAAGTCATGCAGGAACGTGTGCCTGCAAGCAGCAGGCTGCGATCGATGATATCCCCGTAAAGGCCGGCCAGGAAATCAGCCGTTTTCATCATGGTCGCAGTGTGCATCAGAAGTCCGGAGATAAAGCCGTGGTGGACGCTTTTGGCGGCCGGGATCGTCTTCAGGGACTCCTTATGGCGGGCCATCATCGTGCTGCAGATCTTCCTGTAATCAGCATCCGTAATCGAACTGATCAGCCTCTCCACTTCTGCCATCGTAGTGTCTACATCAATGGGAGCCACCGGGACCAAGGCGGACAGGTCGTAAGTATCATTGTCGTCAGCCAAACGGATCCGATCGACAGTAATCTGCGGGGTGCCTCTGAACTCGGAGACAGTCCCACGGATCTTCACAACATTGCCTTCATCTGCAGAGGAGATGGGGCCAGAATAGTCCCATACTTTTATTTCGATGGAGCCGGATCGATCCGACAGAGAGGCGCTCAAAAACGGCTTGCCGGTTGCGGTTGTCTTGGGATATGCAGCTTTCAAAACATAGAAGCCCTCCACCTCATCCGAAAGGGACATCTCTGCGATCAATTTGTTATATTCCATCTTTATTCCTCCGTAGTCGGTCTTCGCTTACTCGCCTTTGACACGAACCCCAAACCCATTGACTTCAATATCCTCGTCTGCGGGAATGAGCAAGTACTTCCGACCATCAATGATCCTTGTCTCAACCAAGTAGCTGTGCTCCGGATCGAGCGAAATTGTCGCATCGGCGGTCTTAACTTCAAAGCGGCTGCTATCAATCAGATTGGCTGGGTTCAGCGTTGCTCCATCACCGAACTGGGTGGCGCAACTATCACGGAACGCAAGGATCTTCTCCTCTTCCACACCGTTATCGCGCAGGATTGCTGCCGCATCACTGACGGAGAGTTCCAGCGGTTCGGGGTCATGGCTCTCCTTATGCTGTTCAATCTGGTCGCGGAGTCTGTCATGGATAGACTGGACCAGTTCCATATTGCAGGCATCACCCAAAGCTTCGCTGAGTGCATTCTGGAATGCTTCTTTTTGCTCAGCGGCAGACATGGGGGCTGTGGTATGAAATACGCTGTCGATAACTTCCTGGTGGATCTCATCTGTCTTTCTGGAATAGAACAAAGCATTGTAGATATTGGCCGCACGATCGTCAAAGGCTGGGAACAAGAATCCCAGTTCCGGTGCGGCAACGATCTGGCCAGCACAACTGTGGAACTCATTATCTCCAGGGAAGAATCCCAACTCCACTTTGCGCTCCTTCACAGGACAGACACAGCAAACGACATAGGAGAATACGGCATCGGATGCATCTGCGTCTATCTCGTCGTTTTTGTTCTTATGGGGGACATCGTATGTGTCATGTGCCAGGAGGATGAGGTAGTTGCTGTCCCCAAGGTCAAGAGAGTTGATGATTTTCTGATAGAACTCCTCACGGATGTCACTATCTTTCAGTTGCGAATCGCGCAGCGCCATGAGAAGGCGATGCTCATCACTGTCAGCTACCTGCTCCGTGGAGAAGATAATATCGATCAGGTTCTTCCCAAGTTTGCCGGAAAGAGCCTTCTTCAGCAGATTCAGGTACTTCTCTGCTTCGTCCTGCGGGAGAATCCCCATGGATTCATCAACGTATGAAACGATTTCACGGCTGCTATTGACAAAACAGCCATAGATACGGCTGATAGCATTCCGATCCATACGAAAACGGCGGCGCAGTTCGCTTACTTCTTTCAAATTCAATTTAGGTTACCTCGCTTATCAAATTGGTCTGGCTGCTTGAAGCAGCATCCTCATCATATCACAGTCTGCCGATTCTGTCACATTCCGAGAACTCGTTGAATTATTCCTGCCAATCATCCTCACAGCCTGTTTCTTGAGCAATCATTATCGCAGTATCGGAGAAAACGCAGCAGTGTTTCTGCTCAGAACAAGGACACTGACAGGCCATTCTCTCTCTGGCTTGCTGACTCACGGTTTTGTATTGATTGTTGATTACATCCAAACAGCGTGTTCTGATGTAATCAATCGAATAGTCCCTCAAGTGTTCCACAATCGTTTCACCACACTTAACAAGAAATAAGATTTCCTACTTGGCCGACCAGTCAAGGCTTGCAACGGCCACAGGGAGAATACCCCAGTGCAATGGTCTCATCGCGGGTGCCGAAGAACTCCTGCTTGTTCTTTTCCTTCATATCGTTCACGCTGGAACAGGTGGGATAGTGGAACTTCTTCGTGTTGGTATTAAGGATATAATCTGCCTGCGACGCCTCACTTCCGGTCACTGGCTCCTGCTTTTCAAGCTCTGGGGAAGGTGTGGGAGTTACCGTAGCTGTCTTCTGCTCCTCCTGCTGAGCACCATCTGCCAGCTTGCTCTCGCCTGTGGCATAGTCAATCTCAATGCCCGGCTGGACATTGTAGGCAAAGACGCAGTAGGAAACCCCGGCACCCTTGTCTTCCACAGAATAGCCTTCCATCAGAACGCCGTTGGCCAGAAGATTATCTCCCTCAAAAATAGGCGTTACACGGTACATGACATGGTTGCCGTTTTCCTTCACATAGTCCGCAACCATATTTTCGAATGGCAGCATGCCCTCAATGTTCAGGTATCTGGTGCCGGTAATCAGGTTCTTTGTATTGGCGTTTTCGCCGGTCAGCTGAAAGCCAATGAGGTGGCAACGGTTGTAGAGATACTTTCCATCGACCAGATCATCATAGCGCACGGTATGCCATCCGGTAGGCTTCACCATGCCAATGGAACCTCGCGACTCTGTTGGCATCAAATCCTTCCCAATACATGCGTAAGTCACCCCGCAGCGACCGAGACTATCCAAATCACTGTAGGTCTCAAAGGATTGGGTTGTCAGCTCTGCAGCGGAGAAATAAGGAACATTCCCATTGACCGAGGTATATGCCTTACCGCTATACGCAGGCACATCGCTCGTAGAGAACCGAGAGACTGTCGTGATCTCTGCAGAAGCACTCGATTCAGCTTGCTGATCCGGCGATGTGGCCGGTTCTACCACTTGACTTGGCTCCGCTTCTCCCTCTCTTGAATCATCGTCAGAGGTTCCAGCGGGATCCGTCTCTGAGGACTCCACCGGCGTGCTATCCTGCGAGTCAGAGATCTCGGTCTGCAAGGACGAGCTCGGACTATGATCGGACGGTGCCGTGTCACAGCCGCAGGCAGAAAGCGTAGAAATACAGAGTGCAAAGATCAAAAAGCAGGAAAGGATGCGCGATTTCATCTCAGATAAACCTCCATGGAAATTCGCTCGTGAGAGTGCCCGGTAAACTCAACCGACTCACATATTTTCCAGTTGCCTCCGGAGAGGTCAATATCAAAGTGCTGATCAGCGGGGTACGTTCTGTGCCATCTGAAAATGATGATCTTCTCAATCCACCGTTCAAATGGTGCCAGAGCGGCATCTTCAACAAAACAGTAATCGCCATCAACCGCTTCCTGCAGGAAAGCGTCATCCACATTCAGGTGCTGAATGGATTCCGCATCAAATTGTTGGGCTGAGTAGTGGTTCATCCAGAGCCTAGCATCACCGACCAGCGCGGCAATATGCGCCCGCAGCACTCTGTCTTGGCTCTGGCGTCGATGGTTGAACATCATGCCTCCATTATCATCTAAGCAGGCAATCACGATCATAGCGAAATCCCTTCCTTCAGTCTTCCACTTCGGTTGCGGTGAACTGCGTCATGTCACAGAACCCCTTCTCGGCCAACTCCTTGATCATCGAATCGGCATTGGCCCGCACGATTCTTGACACCTCATAATTGGTTCCACTTGCAGCGTACAGCAGCAACAACTGATCCTCCGGATCATAAACGGCCTCTTCCGCTTCCAGCGCGATCAGAGTCTGATCCTCGGCATCTCTCAACAGTGCTCTCATAGGTTACCTCCGTCAGTCATCCAGCAATTCTTCGATTTCCTCGATCTTTTCATCGAGATCTTCACATCGCTCCTCCCACTCATCGTAGGCATCGCTGCAAGGATCGTCCGGCTCCTGATCGTCAAGCTCGTCGCGCTCATCGCGCAGCTCTTCCAACTTGGCTTCCAATTCATCGCGATCCATATCATCCAGGTCCTCGTCGTCAAAAGAGCAGCTCACAGAAACCTCAGCATCCTCCAGAGCAGAAAGGGCACTCATTATCGCAGCAAAGCCGAAGGCTTTCTCGCCAGTGCTAAGCTCTCCATCACCATTAAAGTCGAATAAGCTACCAAACAAACCGCTCACGGTTCACATCTCCCTTCCAATAATTGAATCCTTTGGTGGTATTCGAATCATAGCAGATGCCCTGTCCAAAAATACGGACAGAGTTCGCCAAAAACAACAAAAGATGTGAGGCCGCCATGCGGAAGCCCCACATCCTACTTAATCTACAAAGGTCAATCCTTCTGCAATTCCTAGCACGATAAGCTCCATCTCCGACCGAACTTTTGTCTCAGACACTGTAATCCGGTAATCTCGGATAGTGTAGTCAGCTCCAACGGTAGCAGGATAGATATCAATGGCATCTTCGACATAAAGGTCAGCCAGAACAAAACCATTCTCGGCGTGGTCCTTCAAGAGAACTCGGCAATCCGAGCAAAAGTGAGAAACCTTCAGTCCCTTCGTCTCTATTGGAAGATCTACGGTACAGGTGTGGGAGCAGGTATCGCGCCGCCCGGTATAGCCAGCGCATGATGCAAAGCTAAAGATTCCGGTGGTCTGAATGGGCGCAATCTCGTACTTTGAAAAAGGAAAACTAGGATCGTAAATCCGTATTTCATTGCTCTGGCCAGTTGTGAGATTGAGGATCACCGGCGCCTGATAGCGCTCCCTATTTCCACTCCCACAAAGGGAACACACCTCTGGCTGGCGATAGGTCAGATAAAGCGCAGTACCAGAGATTACGATTGCAGCACATAGTAAGCCTACCATCAGATGTCTCCAGTTGCCTCTGATCCACCCTCGCATAAGTTCCTCCTCAAAAGCTGACCAATATCACGGTCAACATTTTCTCTCATTGTACCGTAAAATGATGATGATTGCAACCAATACTGGTCAATGGGGAGAGATCATATGGAACAGAAAATCCGTCGTGACCGCAACATGGGGTCTAATCTCAGGCGGCTGCGTGATCAGTATGGCATTTCACAAGAGAAGCTCTGCGCTGAGCTCCAGCGTCGCGGCTGTGATATCGGTCGAACCGCTTATGCCAAGTACGAATCTGGAGAACTGAACATCAAGGCAAGCGTCATTATTGAGCTGCGCAAATTCTACAACTGCAGCTATGACGAGTTCTTTGCCGGCTTAGACGAATAAATCGGGGCAGCACGCTTGTGCTACCCCGATTTTCTATTCCTTGAGTTCGAAGATGTACTTCAGTGAGAAAGTGCGCCTTAGCAGTACATCGCTGAGTTTGATGAGGTTGATAGGTGCTTTGAATTCTTTGCTCGTAACCGTAACACAGCTTTACCTGATAACGCTATGTCTCTTTAAGTCCAAAACCTCTGTGGCAGAAGCCTGTCAGATTGGACAAATAATCGGAGATTTCCTCCGTATCTGTCATCCCATCCGGTATCTGGACCTCTTTGGGCAGCGAATCAAGATCCTCCGCCAAGTCCACATCCCACTCGATGTTGACGGCTTTCAAATAACGATTGGTATCCATATTCAGTTCCTCACTCTGACAGTTTTCCAAGACACCCGCTGAGCAGAAATCCTTCAAGATTTTTAGGTGAATTGATTCTTCCTCCGGGAGGAGGATTGTCACCGAGTTTCAACTCGGTGACAATTCCACTCTTGAAATGAAGAAATACACGATATCCATTATCCAGCAACCATGTAGATAAAAACACCGACTGATCCGTGTGGATGTTCTCTACATGAAATCGAATTGCCCGCTGCGTCTGGTAATAGCCGATGAAGAACTGATGTCCTTTCGGCAGGTTACGAGGCATGGTCCAATAGTCTTCGTACCAGTGATACTCCATAATCAGCCCTCCGTTTCAGCGCAGACATTGTGGATCAGCTCACTCATGCAGTCGAAAAACCGCTGGGAGCACTGGGCACCCTTAGCTCTCATGTACCGCAGGTGCTCACACTTCCCATTTTCGATCGTGACGCTGGTCAGCTTCTCATTGATCCATCCCTGTGTGCGGAGAGGGACATTGACTCCATATTTCCGCATCAGGTAGTTGACAATAGAAAAAGCGTTGCAGCGGTACCGACTGCGATAGAACTTCACAGTCTGGTTTTGCAGGACACCACCATCTTTGATGGTTCGGATCGCTTCTTGAACGGCCTGCTCGGACAGTCGATTCTGCTCTTCACAGAATGCTCTCTCTTCGGCTTCAGCCTTAGTTCTCCGCTCCTTCGCCACTTCGTCTTCCTTCTTTCGATACACAGCTGACAGTGCAACGCACTTATCAAGCTCACCGAGGATCAGGGCACCGACATAATCAGGGAAACTTTCGCCTCCGTTTCCTTTGGATTCCACAAAACACGCAACATTGTTGTCAAACAGCTTCTTGATGTAGGATGCTTGGCAAGCTGGGTCGCTGCCCAGGAGCATGATTCTCTCCCGCTCACGCCGGACAGCTTCCAAGACAGCATCATCGCCAGACTTGCGGAGATTATCGAAATAATCATTGCGGGCATGCTTGTTACCATACAACTCTGCGACAGCTGCAGGGTATCCGGCGTGGTCGATCAGATAGAAATCCGTGATTCGCAGAGGAACCAGATAGTCCCGGATCTCCGCATAAAGGAGATAGTTATCATTCTCTGCGCGGGGATACTGGATGTCCGGCTTCCCGTCACTTCTCCATAGCCGATAGGAAACCGTGCCATCAGAGATTTCTCGTTCGAACACAGCTCTCATTTTCTTACCATCTCGGTTAAAATTGCCATCATAAAACAGCGGTTTCATCAATCGTGCATTGCTCACAATCATTCCTCCAATCATTCGAAAGTCTTCAGGATGTGTTCGTGTTCAATAAGATGCGTGAAATCATCTGCATTGCCATCGCCATAGGCAATGGTCTGCAGGCACTGCTTGTCCGAAGAATACTCCACCCAAGCAAGGCGGACAGCGCCCTCTTTGAAGCGGTCATTGAGATGTTCTCCACGCAGCTCTATAAAGATGCCGGGATAGTCGTGGTCAGACTTGATCCCGACCACGATCTCACCAATTGGTGTCTTGGCAATCAGTTCATCATTCATCGTCATCATCCTCCATAGAACCAGGCAGTGCCTTACTTCGTGTGCGCCGGTCAATACCGCTCATCATCGCTCTCACTTTCTCAAGCCGAACCAGATCGATTTCATCGTCATCGCTGGGCGAGGCCAGTTCCAGTGGTGGGAAAATGTCATTCTTCGAAATAAATGCAGAATAGAAGATGGCAAGTTCTTCCTCCCAAGCGGCCTTGTAAAACTCAAAGTCGGCCTCAATCTCAATGTACTGGGCCGGCGTACAAGTCACACATATCTTCTTGTGCGGCCGTCCCGATTGGGTGCCGACCGTACCGCAGCAGTGACCGTTGCCAAGATGCTTGTAGGCAATCTGTACGATGAGCTTTCTCTCCCAAAAATTGTGATACCGGATGAAGTAGTCTCGCTCTGCGGTGTCTTCAATGTCCTCTTCTGAAATGCCATACTTGGCCATCAGGCGGTTGAGAAGTGCTTCGGCATTCTCTTTTTCGCCGCCAACGCCACGCTCGGCCAGGGCCTTCACGCGTTCCAGGCGCCGCAACAATTCCTCTCGCTCAGTCATACCGCTTCCACCCCCTCTGCAGGAACGAAGTTCGCAAACTCGGTTTCGGCGTTAGGCCGGTGGAGGCACAGGTCAACGATGTCAATGCAGTTATAACAAGGCGACTGGTATGTCGCCTTGTTCTTATGAAGGCAGAGTCCGCAAGGCGGCATATCTGCCATCTGACCGTCAGATCGTCTTTGGTAGAAACCTTTCACGGTACACCTCCATCAGTCATTCTTCTGACCAAGTAGGTCAATCGAAAGCCTGTCTTGAACCGTCACACCGCAGCGCTTCTGGAGGAAACCCTCTAAAAAACGCAGCGCAATGAGAGCCAATGCGGCATCATCCACATCCGGCACGACAGGTCTTACTTTCGCCTGACGCGGAATCGGGTGCAGGTCAAGAGAAGCCATGAGGGCTACATCTACCTGCGCCATCTCACGGTCTGTCAGGTGGCCTTTGAAGTCACCAAGACGGCTGACATCGACGGAAGAGATCTGCTCGCAAAGCGCGGTCGAGCGCTTGCCGGCACTTTCAATCCGCACATGCGTCGGCATGGGCTTTTTGTACTGGCAGGTCAGGTACACGACTTCTACAACAGGACTGTGCTCATTACACAGCGGATTAGAGACGATGATGGCCGGCCGACCAGATCGCTGCTCGGATCCGACCGTTTCGCTCGGATTGACATAGAAAATATCGCCACGATTGATACTCATAAACGTATCGTCCTTTCTTTGATCATAAATCAACATCTTGCTCGATGGAGTAGAAGTCTTCATCACAGCGGAAGCACTGACAAGTGTATTCTGGAATGTCACTCAAGAAGAGTGGATCTCCGCAGCGAAAGCAGGTACCGACACTCTTTCGGAAGACCATATCTTCCATCTCGTCTTCGGTTACACCATGCTCACGCAGGTACACCTTTGCCGCTTCAACACCTGCAAAGTAGATTACTTCATCTGCATCGTTCTTCAGGTATTCGAGTCCATTCAGGGATATCCCGTTGATGTACCGGCCAACAATGACAGGATCGGATGAACCATCTGACAACTGCGTTTGCCGATTGAGAATGGGGATCCCCAATTCCCGCGCTCTTCGGATTTCCTCCTTCATGCCACTACTGATGCGGTCGCCATAGATGACCAAGCGATCACACAGGGCAAGCAGGCTTGCGCCAAAAGATAGGGCAAGTACTCGTTCTTCCGGATTGGAATCGTCAAGCAGATAGGGTAAATAAGCGTGCGGGGCAACTGCGCGGCAGCCGAACTCCCGCTCACACATTGTCATATACGTGCGTGCTCTTTGGGCATTCACCATGATCTCAGCCCGTGTAGGGGCAGAGAGGGGCGAGCACACATAGGTAAGAGCCATTCTAAACAACCTCCTTCATACATAATGCGAAGGCCCGAAGACGAGGTGCTATTACAACTCTCGTCTCCGGGTCTTCTTCAAAAATCAGATATGGCAATCGACGATGGCAAGGAAGTCATCATCTTTCGCCTCATTCATGAGCTTCTGGATCTCATCGTTCCAGGCTCGCTCGTCCTTGTCGTTGCTGGAGATCCCAAACCAGCCCATATCACCGGAGCCGGTCCAATCTCCATTGCGATCAACAAATGCATAGGTATGGCACATGTATCGATCCAGATCGGTAGCGCCTTTCCGCGCCTTATACTCATCCAGAGTTTCGCCTTTCAGATACAGCATTTCGCCCCAGGCTGAAATGCCCTCATCAAGGATCCTGCACAGAGGGCCGAAATCGGTAAGGTCTTTGGTCTCGAATGCTTTTACACACTTCTGATACCGTTTCTCGACCGTATCGACAGCGATCTTGCGCATGACATCCCAACAGATATCCTTCTTGCGTGCGGCATCGGCATACTGATACCCCTCAGGAGGGATAGCGGATTCGCCATCATCGTCTTTCGCAGAAGGAATGCAGTCCTGCAGCCCTGCCGGAACTAAGAACCGATTCGGGAATCTACCGCCGATCTGCCACCAGTCCCATTTTGCGTTGGGGTTGCAAGTGTAGCCCCATCGTCCATCTGAAGCCTTCACAAAGCCGCGATGTTCATCGCAGTAAGCCTCGAATGAGGGATACCACGATTTGACGAGGTAATCAGTCACCAACTCCAGCGCTTTGGACTCCTCCGTCTGGAGTTTGCTCTTTCGGTCCCGGTTTGGGCCGAACGCATAGATCTTGTCTTCCTCAACGAAGAAGAACTTGTTGAAGGCATCATCGTAAATGGAGTGGATGCTGCCATCCGGGAACCGGACGACACGCATGGTGTCATTCTCAAAGTCGGCTTTTGCCTCTTCCGTGCGATCTTCGAATTCGCGGTACTTCTCTTCCTCTGTCTGTTCATCGAAGGGTGCCAGAACAGGAATCAGGTGGTCTTCCAGATTATTGGCATGGATGTTGTTGACAACGCCATCGTCAGGAACAATAACACAAACAGAAAAGTGACTCATAATTCAGTTCTCCTTATAATCAGATAGTATTTTGCGGATCCGGGCAAAGCGCTTTTCAATCGCTTTGCGACCGACTCCGCATAGTTCAGCAATTTCACGATTGGTGTAGCCCTGGTTGCGGAACTGGATCGCCTCAAATTGCTTATAGGTGAGGTTATCTTCGACCACGCGCCAGAGGACATCATCAATCGGAGCAATTTCAGGTGCAGGGATCTTACAATAGAATTCGATTGGGATCTCCTGCGGTTTTCCGACTTGATCTCGTGCATAGTTCGATAGCTCTGAACGCAGATGGTACCAAACCACCGTGGAGAAGCTGTACTTACGCAGCGCTTCCTCCGACAGGTATCGTACCACCACTTTCAGGTACCGATTAGCCAAGAGGTCGTAGTAGTCATCCCCAAGGCTGTGCTTTGCCATGAAGTCAAGAAGGAGTCCATGATGCTCCTCAGCAAAAGCCTGCTGCTCGGGGGTGAGTGGCTTCATATCCTTTCACCACCTAACCGCTTATCTTCGCAAGCCCTTCTGCGCACTTGTAGTATTCAAGTGCAGTCAGGATCACCTGCCTCGTTTCTTCCGACCAACCTCGGATCCGGAATTGTTTACGGACCTCATCCTTATCAACCCGCGTATCGCTCATGTGCTCGATGCTGCTTTCAAAAAGCTCTACGAACTCCTCAGCTCTATTGATTCGCGGGAGGAAGACATGATTAGACTCTTGGTCCGTCATGTGCCATTTGCCCTCCTATTCATCATCAGATTCACGCTTCCTCTCAGGCTGGCTTCTGAAGAACAGCCTGGATCCCGACCAACTCGTCATACTTGCCACGGTCGATCGACCGAAACTGTTGCTCGCGAATGAAGAAGTACAGGCGTACCGCCATCACGAGATACTCCACGAGATCGACGTAGAATGCCGCCAAATTCGTGTAGTCGTAATCCGGAGTAAAGCGATCCATAGCAAGCTGATAATCGACCCAGTATGGATTACTCTCCTGGTAATAGGTGCAGTTGCCTGCGGAGTCCTTTGGCTGATCTCCAAGCACATCATCAGAAAACCAAGAGGCTGTAGAATTGACTATCATCGCAAAGACCTGCTCTTCCGTCTGCCGGCACATGAAACCCGGCAAAGCGGATATCATGACCAGGAGCTTTCGGAGCGTTGTCACACGACACTCGAGCTCTTTGAAGAGCCAATAGTAGCGGGAATCCACCTGGTTGAAAGACTTGGAAAGAGCAAGAGATAATCGCTGCTCATAGTGCCTTTGAAGGTGATGGAGTAAATCGACTCCAAAGTAGAAATCCATCCTACTGCACCTCCAGCTTCACGTCTGGGAGCGCGCCGTTTGTAAGCTGCTCCCTCGTGATCCCGAACACGCGAGTAAAAAGATCCATATATCGCTCCCGAGCCGGCGGGATCAGCATGTTGTTGGGCGAAACGATCGCCCACAGTGCAAGTTCCTCCTCTGGGACAGAGAAGGGATCCTCGCGCCAAGTGCCGAGAGAGTAATCAGGCTTCGGTGGTTCAGATGCGCGCTTCACTTCACTTGCGGTCTTTGCTTTCAGAATCAGCTTGAGCTTTTTATCAAAAATGACATCAAGAAGATCCTCGCGAATTCCGTGCTTTTCATACTGGCACATCAGGCCTTTGACCTGCTGGAAAGCATACAGTTTGGCCTCCAGCAACGCTTTCGGCTGCTGCGGATCGGCAAGCAATTCACCGATGGCTAAGACGAGAGACAAATTCCAATCTGAATTCATAAACTATGCACCTCCTTCATGGCGCAAGGGAGTGCCGAAGCACTCCCTTGCAAAAAACAGTTATTCTTCGATAAACACAATGCACGCGAAGTCAATCTCGCCGCTTTTGTCAGCATGTGTGTAGCAGGCATAGCCGCCATCGCCGAAACCGGACGACGAAACCACACCATAAGGCAACACACCGGCCAACATCTTGCCAAGCGTGATGTCGCACACATGACGATACCAGAGATCCCCAGTAGCGAAATTCGGTGCGGGCTGCTCCTCAAAGATGGTATCGTTCTGATAGAACGCATCATCAAAGAACCCCGCCTGTCCGGAATCAACGCCGACTTCAAATGGCTGCTCAACACATTTGCACGTCATTTTGCGCACGTTGCCAGAGCGGATCACATTGAAATCAGGGCCGGTATCCTTATGGCGGACGGCGAGAACAGCGCAGCGCGTGCCCCATTCGCCTTCATCCGTCTTCAGGACGCCTGCCTCCCAAGTTCCGAGCTTGCAATGGTCAACGGTGCCACAGCACCATACATCACGCTCGTAACAGGGATCGCTGACACGCATGACTGGAGAAGTCATCTCAAACTCGCCAAGGTCGATAAACTCGCAATTTCTCTTCATGCCTACTGCACCTCCTTACTGCTGCGTCGCCGCACGCTGCTCACTCAGCAGCTTTCTGGCGTCGCGAATCAGCTTCGGGCCGTAAGTCAATTCCCACGACTCAATGAATCGTGTCGTGCGGTAGACAAGATTGAAGAAGTCCAGATCGTTGATGTTGACATATACAGAGCGCTGCTTTTTGTAGGTACCCGACTTGATGTGGGTGCCGCCTGTTGCGGTTTTCTCTTTGACAGCGCGGCCATTTTCCACGATGACGCACCAGGGATAATTCCTGGGCTTTCCATCGGTTCCAACCGACGCGCGCTTGACCGAGAGCTTTGTCACCGTACTCAGCCCATGCTCGTCCGGCTCACCGAAGATCTTATCCTCTGTGAAATCGAAGCGATCCAGATTATTCTGCATTCTACTGAGAACGAAGGGGAAAAATCCAGGGGAGAGATTCGCTGTGACACGAACGGTCTTGTCGCCAGTACCGTTGGAGTAATCCTGCAGCACAACACCAATGCAAGAGTAGGCACGGATACCATCCGCCTGCTCCTCGCCCTGGGCATGCATATGAGCATAGTACTCGATCGGTGCCGGCTTGAGCTTGTCCGTAAACTCGCAGAGCTTCTTGTTGGTCATGTAGATCGCGATCTGGTTTTGAATGCGATTATCTTCCATTTTCAGGTATCCTCACTTTCTTCACATGCGTAGAATTCATCCACATAGGTTGCGTCCGGAATGAATTCCTCAGAAGTCACTTTGTCGCCATCCACCGTGATCGTGTAGTAGGACATGCCGCCCTCGACCACAGCGAACATCTTGCCATCGAGGTGATAGCCAAGCTTCGAGAGCCACTCGGCAATGTATCCGATCCAATCCGTGATGTAGTAGGCTTTTTCAGCCTCATTCCACCCAAGATAGGAGTGTCCGTTGTCAGGATCGTTCCGAAGCTCCAGATCACAATAAAGGCTCGGGCAGGGGCCGGGCGTCATATTCATGTCACGCTCATCTGTGAGCCCTTCCGCATAGCGTTCGTGCAAACAGATGCGGCGCGTGAGATCCCTCGTATGGATGGGCAGGAAGAATGCACCATCCTCTCCAAAATCTCCATCGCCAAACAGCGTGACAGCTTTGCGCTCTTCCAATGTTGGGAAAAGGGCTTCCAGTATTTTGACATCCCGCTTCATATGCCGGATGCCGAGAAACTGACGAAATCTTCCCGCCAACGGTTCTTTCAGACAAGGGGTAATGCGGATGGCACCTGTAAAATCGGTATAGGTTCCCATAATGCGCTGCTCCTCTTCTTAAAAGTGATAGTCGAGTGTCCCACCAAAATAAAAAGACTCGCTGAGATCAGTCTCGCGAATCCATTCATCCAGTGTTTTCAATTCATCTTGGTAGTAGATGTAGAAACTGAACTTATCCTGGTAGGCTTCATTCAGCTTATACATGGCCATTCCAATGTCGTAAGGGGTCTCAGCACAGAAGGCTTCGATTGAGATGCCTGTCAGCTCTCTCGCTTTATCCAGGAAGGCGTAGTACTGTCTGTGGAAGTACTTCTTCTTGGCATTCGGCTTGAACGTAAAGCTCTCTCCATCCTCAGCGACATCCACGATGTGGGCAACGATTTCCAGGAACCATTTCAGGTCTTCATCCCGGTCCGTTTCCGCATTCGTGTAGTCCGCAATCGAGTGGTAGAACCATTCCGGCACACTGCACTCTCCCATACGGTCATCAGGTAAAATGGGCGCATTGCCCAGTTCAATAATTCTGCTATGCATTTGTTCCTCCTCAATCAAACCGGTCGAGATGTGTGGCTACGAATTCATTTGCGTAGTAGCAAATGAGGTTGACCAGCATTCCCACTGCCAAGTACGACTCCTTGTCCTGCTTCAAGGTCTTGAGCACATAGACGCGGGCGCGGCTTTTGAACGGGTCATCCCGCTCTTTGGACCAGTTGCCATGCAGGAAGATATCTCCGTAGATACCCTCGCTGCTGCCGTAGGTCACCTCGCCTACCACATCGAACTCGCACCTGTAGAGCTTGTCGTACTTGCATGTGCTGCAGAGCAGGTCATAGTCCAGCTCACAGATCTTGCTGTACTCTTCATATCGAGGATCCGTCTTTGCCCGCGTGACCGCCTGCTCAAACATGTCCTTGACAGAAAAGTAGCGCTTCTCATCAGCCATCGTCATCACCCCCTTCCTCTTCGGACATATCCATCACAGAAGGCGGTGCCTTCCGGTAGTCAGGATTGCTTTTGAAGATGCAATGAGGGTTATCACAGAGGTCACCAAGGTAGCACGGGAGCATGTCTGCTTCCTGATAGAATGGATGGCAGTAATAGCCGATCTGAGCTTCTACCGCGTTGATAGCGCCCTCTACAACATTGGCAATCATCTCATCGTCCCGTTGAGGAATGGATAACTCGAACTTCCTCGGCGGCGCCGATTTGGCTGTCAGGGCTACGATGAGTTCGTAGGCGGCATTATTGATCACGTCTTTCTTGGTCTTGCAATACCAGTCGAAATCCACGGGGTTCTTCACATGTCTCCCTCCTTTGAGTCAGTCTGTAGGAAAGCGCAATACTGATTTTTGCAATCTCCAGTCTGATAACAAGGAATACTGTCGCAGTAGAATGGGTGACAGGTGTGTCCAGCCTTCTCTTGGATGATCTCCTCCGCTGCATCGACCAATTCGCCGATGATTTCCATGTTCCAATCCGGAACGGCAGGATCATCTTCTTTCGGCTCGTTGTGATCTTGCGCGGTCATGGCGCAGATTAACTGATACGCAGCGTTGTCAATCGCATCATTTCGGTTACACAAATAGTCTTCAAAAGATATCATTCGTAGTTTCCCCTTTCTATTTAGTGTGGGAGGCTACGCACGATCAGGTTCGTCAGCATCACCGGCAGTTCTTGGAGATTGGTGATGTCCAAATAGCCATCACCATAGATCCGCTCAATTCGCGGGCGGTCTTCACCAATGGCTGCCGCGTAGATTTTGACACCTTTTCGCGCATACTCCAGTTTGATCCCACGCAGATCAGCTTCTGCTGCAGATCCGGAGTAACCGTCATCATTTGGCTGTCCATCGCAGATGATCATGAGGATTTTCACCTCAGATGTCTGCTTAGAGAGTTTTTCCGCCACAAAGCGCAACGCAGCGCCGTCGCGGTTACAGTCTCTGGCACTCATGTCCATCAGCCGATAGCGGTTATTCTTATCGTAGGTATCGAAATCCGAGTAGGAAAACAGTTCAACATGTGAGCTCCAGGCGGTATGACCAACGACCAGCAGCGGGATACCAAGCGACTCGCAGAAGTCCTGGATCACAATGGCAGTTGCTCTGGCTCTGGTAATGCGGTCATTTGAACACATGGAGCCACTCTCGTCGATGAGCAGGCCAACAGAAAGGTTGATCGGCTCCGTCGGGAGTCGGGAATTATAGAAGATACGGCCATCGTTCCGATAGAGCGCGTGCTGATTGAGTCGTTTCCCAATCAGGAGCCCGGTCTGTTTCCCGCCCTGCCGCCGATCGCGGAGAGCGGAACTGACACTACGCTGCAATCGCTTGGAGAGCATTAAAAGCTCCGGCGCCACACGGTTATAGCTGTCGATGAGGTTCTGATCCACATGCGCCATACGATTGACGGTCACATGGATGTTGCGATGCGCGTTACCATATCGGATGGCATTCGCCTCTCGCTGCAGTTCCTCAGATAGTTCTTCTTCCAATTCCTCTGTCACCTTTTCCTCCGCCATGGAGGATAAGAGACGCTCAATGTCATCAGCTGCATGCTCATAATCGTTGCCTTCATACTCGCTGTTCTGGTCAACGCCACCATTTCCACTACTTGTGATGCCATTCGTCAGATGGGCGGCAATACGGCTTGTCTCCTCAGCAATCACACGCTCGACCTGTGCCCGGATCGCGTTCATCTGACCGGGATTGGGAGTAAAGGTGCCATTACTGGGAACCGGCTTGGTTTTGATGGTGAAGTTAGCTGCCGCTTTCGGGAGTTGGCTGGAGAGGTCTTCCTCAACCGCCTGTTGTCCCTGCTGGCTGCCATCATTGTCATCATCGCCGCTGCCGGGCTGGCCAGAACCACTCCCGGAACCGCCTTTGCCGGTTTGCTGGGAGGATTGCTGCGCCTGCTGCTGGGCTTGCTTCTGTTTATCGCGCAGAGCGTCGAAGCAGCGCTGCATCATGGGCCAAAGATCCACAAGGATCCTATTGGCAGCCTCACAGCGGGATCTGGCATCGTCATCATAGACAGACTCATCGATCCAGGGGATATACTCATACAGCTTGTCGATGAACTCGCCGGTGTAACCGGATAGGTTGTTGACCTCATGCGCCCTGACATACTGGATTAGGAGATTGACTACGATTGAATGGTCATAGTACTTGCGATTGATCATCTCCGTGATCTCCGGCATGGTATCCGCATAGCGCAGGTTATTGAGCGCGATCCCTTTGGCGGGGGAGCCAGGAAACTCATACGAGTACCTGGCATCCACATATCCGTCTTCTAAGATGTTGCTCAACGCATGCGCTGTGCTCATGATGACCTGCATGGGGACTGTGTCTGTATCGTCTGTAAGCGCCTCAAGGATGTCTTTTGCATAGAGCTTTTTGCATACTGTCCAGACCATCAGGCATCTTCGGATAGAATTTGCCTTTAGCTAGTCCAGCAAAGTAGCTGTGCCAAATGCGCTCGTCGGTGAACAGGTTATGCCCGCACTCATGCGCATTCAGGCCTTCTAGACTCATGGAACGAAGGAGCCTTGAAGGAAAGCTCCAGGTGATGTGGTTACAGGCATTGATGTAGATTCCGTGGTAATCCGTAAAGGCAACGGTCTCATCATCATGATCTGCAACGACTCGCACACGCAGCGGACGCTTATAGCGTTTTGTCGCCGCTTCCGCAAGATCCGTCAAATACCCGTTATAGGCTCTGGAGGAGAAGAACTCCTCGTCAGTGATCTTGCTCTTGGCGTCGAGGACCCTCTTTCGGATTTGGCGGTGGGATGTTCTCATATGCACAGCCTCCCATCATGCCGGGATACTATCGCAGCTGATAGGGATCTCGCCGAGCATCGCGGAGAGTGCATCGCACATTTCCTCAAAGGACTGCTGCGGGTAGAACCAAAAGAGATGCTGCTGCACACCAGCCATGCTGATAATAAGCGGCATCTTGCTGGAAGCAGGATAGTTCTCCATAGGCTCCACCTGGACATTCGATGCGTCAGGCCCGAGTGCCATGTCAATGACCCACTTCACGAGCTGCGCCGCCTCCTCAGAGGTCATTGCTCGGTCAGTAGGCAGGTCGTAGCATGTCAGCGCGACAGCGACAGCAAAGCGGATAAAGGACTCTCTACCAATTCTCATCAAATCACACCTCTTTCATCAAATTGTTTTGGAATACTGGGGTTCAAGGCAAGCGGAGATCAGCTCAGCACGATTATCCGGATCCGCTGAAGCGGAAGAGATGATCGTAGATAAGGCTGACTCATAAGGATCATTCGTCACCATCGTGGAGAGCACCCAACTCTTGAATTCACGCATACCGCAGCTGCCGTCCGTGATCATCGTTTGACGGCAACGCTCTGCAATATCGCGCACGACAATGGCCATCTTTGTCGCTTCCTGCTCATCGGTAAATCCGGTGACATTCATCACGCGCTTGACCATCGTGTTCAAATCAGGCGCTTCCATGTCGTAGATCAGATCCATTCGGGAGATCACGCTCTGGTTCATGTCGCGGCAGCCGGAGTAGTCAGAGTTTGTCGTAACGACAATGACTGTATCCGGATGGCGTCGCACACGCTCACCAGTCGGCAGAGTAATTACCTGGCAGTTGTCCAGCAAGGAATTCAAGCCAACTAAGACACCTGGATTCGCGATACAGGAAGGTTCCTGCAGCTCACAGACATACCCATGCCTAATCGCCTCGACGAGAGGCGTATCCACATAACGGATGCGCTGGCCAGCAGGATCCTCTTTCTCCATGAGATTGCCAACGGCGATCTCAATGAGTTTCTGCAGCACATCATCTTCCGTCTTGGACTCATCGTATTCGCCGGTCAGCATCATATAGACACTGGGCGGATGCATGGTGATGTCGGAGATCTTCGGGAGATCCTCGATAGGAGTACTGCCATGAAAGCCGTTGGTATCAGGAATAAACTGTCCAACCAAGTCGGTAATCTCCGTATTGGCACTACAGGTCATCAGGGTATAAGGCAGATTTAAGCCAGCAGCGATAGCCTGTGCGCCCATAGTCTTGCCGGTACCCGCCTCACCGCGAAACAGGAAGTTTCGCATTGGCTGGTTGGATGCCGTCGTCGCTTTGGCATGCTCGCACACGCGAACGACCTCTTTGGGAATGATGTACCAGTCGGGCAGCGTGGGTACCATTGCCTTCTCCCGATCAGTGAGGATCCGATTAGAGAGGGCGTACTTTCCGACAAAGTCTTCCTTCTGAAACGAGGTGGCTTTTGCCGTAGCGTTACCTGACAGCTGCATGATGGTGAAGTTGCCATAAGAGGCACCAGTCGGCGCGTAGTTCCCGCTATCCATTGCCATCTGTGTGATGACTGAGATATTGCCAGTAGTGGGAATGGAGATCTTGACGCCATCCGTACCCAACTGCTTGCTGTTCTCAATTCGACGATAGACATTGTCGCAGAGGACAAGCGCACATTCGAACGCAGCGTCCATATCAGCCCAACCGTTCTCGTAATGTGAGGTGAACTCCTGAAATTTCTGGCGGAACTCATCATCTTCATTGAGAACGGGCATCAGGCAGAATAGCAGGGCAGATCCAGAACCATTACCAGCGCCCAAAGAATAGGGCTTCAGAACCTGCGAGCCGTCCTCAATCTGCACCGCGCTGAACTTGCCGGTAACTGGATTGAATACGACACAATCGGTCTTGTTGGCAGATCGGTACTCGCTGATCCGGTAGGTATTGCCTTGATGACCGATGGCACCGAGGTCATCCACACTCTGCCCATTCTCCGTTGCGCTCACCAGCTTTGCATAGGCCAGCAGGGCGCGAAGAGTAGGTGCGTGGAGTGTAGCCTTCTGAGCGGTACTGGAAGTGTTGTACTGCGAAAAGCCCATCGGTTTTGCTCCGGAGTATTTTGGGTCATCAAAAGGCGGTGGGAGCTGGAGTCGGAAAGTCCAAGATTCGAAAAGCTTCGTCTTTGCCATAATTACACCTCATCATGATCAATTAAGGCCAGGACACAGCAAGTTCCTGGCCACGCACTTCTGCAGAGATATCGTCTTCGCGAGCGAGTACACAAAGATCGTCCCAAGCGGGGCGAGGGGGAAAGTCAGGGATGGTATCTACCGTCTGTTCCTTTCCCTCGACGGTAACGAGGACATCACCATTTTCATGAATGGCAAGCTGCTTGTGGCCTTGCACATTCAGCTCATCGATCAATACGCTGAGTAGAGCAATACCTGTTTCCGTGTACCATTGCTTCACATCGTTACGAGAGAGAATGTCCTTTTCCTCCAAATCTTCATCACTCTTCGGCTGCACCTCTGCTTCAGCAAGAGGCACGAGCTGAATGAGCGCGATTTCCAGCTTCCCAGATGCGCTCAGTGTCACCTCTCCAAAATTGAAGGGGTCACAGTGATAGAGTTTGATACGTTTCGTACAGCCTCTGTTGATATCTTCCGATGAAGGACGCGTATCCCAAAGCCATGATACTGTGGGATAGCTCTGCTTCAGTTGCTCCATGATTCGATAATTGACCTGTCTGAGCAAGCTCAGTCGGGTGTCATCATCTGCTTCTTGCAGAGTCTCCGTAAGCGGTTTGGTCTCCTGCTTCGCAGGAAAGGCCTTTTGCTCTGCGGGCATCTTTTGCAGTGTTTTCTATGCGCGCGAAATAGCTTCGAGATCACGAAACACACCCAGACAAAAAGCGCAGCGCAAGCGATCCATTGGAATATGGGGCGCTTGAAGATCGCGCAGAGAAACAGACAGGGTACAACAAGAACCCTCAGCAGGGTCCATGCGTCAATTCGGCTTTTGACAGCCACAAATAGTCAGTCCTTTCGTATGTAGATTTTGGAATGGACAAAACAAAATGGGCTGCAAGCATTCACAACACTTACAGCCCATATATGTATGTCCAGATCAGAGGGGGAGGTCGTCATCGTCATCGCCACTTGGAATCGTCTGCTCCGGGCGTACCTTACCGGTGCTCTTCTGTGCGGTTTTTGTCGTACCCTGCGAAGAGTCCGCCTCATCGCCTTTCGGCTTTGAACCAGTAAAGTGCCACTCGAGGACACTGACATCCGCAGAGATCTGACGAATGCCCTCATCCGTCTCGTAGGGACGCAGATTCAGATTACCGATGATCTCGATCAGACGGCCCTTCTTGATGCCGGCCTTCTGCATCCGATTGGCGATGTACTCGCTTGCGGTGCAGTTGAAGAAAGAGGCGTTGTCCTGATTTCCATATTTTGTGTTGACCACAAATCGGAATGTGCAGTAGTCTCCATTCTTTCCGCTCTTGATCTCCGGATCGGTGACCAGACGGCCCTCCATAATGATGGTTGCGTGCATAATCCTTTTCCTTTCTGCCTTACGGCTTAAAATATTCCAAACACCTTACGGTGCATGGTTCAAAAGTTGCCAGCTGTTGCTTGGCATAGAAAAAGACAGACGCAGGTTAAATCTTTCAATCCGCAAGTCTGTCTAATATGCCTGCGTAAATGACACAGGCTCACATCTTAAAAAGCTCCCTGAGGAGAAGACATCTAATAAAGAACACTGTAAGCATAGCATTCCTATGATGCGCATTCCAGAGTACCTAAATCTGCTTGCTTGTAGAAAAAGAGAGTTCTTCAAAGCCAAATACAGTCGAGGACGGCTGAAGGGCCTCCGGGAGATTCGGGAGATCATTGGTCGGTTTTTTGAGGTAAAATCGATATAAGCTTCCAGCTTTGAGTTTATATCGTCCATCCAGAACCCGCTGTACGTGGCTTCCATTCTCCAGCTCCAGAACGATGGCGTGGCGCTTTCTATGAATATTGACCTGCTCTTGGACAAGCAGTCCCTCGAGACGCTCGTACTGCTGCCTGCTCACCTGTCGGTAGAAAGAACACGCCTTCACACCGCCCGTAATCGATACACCGGCGGACAGAATAAGCAACTTATGGTCATGTGAGATCATGGCAAAGATGACTCCCAAAACCGTGATCGACAGAATCGAGAATATCAGCTTGGCAAAACGAATAGCGATAGGGTTTGGCATTTTCATGGAATACTCCTTTCTCTACCGATATGGCAGGACAAAATGAGGGCCGGAAAGATACTCTCCTTTCCGGCCCGTGATACTATGCGTGTTCCAGAATGAACTGGCGTGTCAAATACAAGTTCGTGGTTGCTTCCAGCACATCCTGCCTATGATTTGAAAGGCTGCATGCGTTGTTTAGCCGCGCCTGGTTGTCAGATTCTTCCGTATAAATGGCGGAAATCACTTTGTCGGCCGAGCTGACATCTCGAACATCGTTTTCAAAGCATCGTACCAGCTCAGGGACGCTCAGCGGCGTCTGGGTAACCAACTTCATGATTCGCTGTTCCGCTTCTGTACCCTTATCTGGCTGCAGGAGGTAGACGGCCTCAAAGAAGTTGACTTTACCTTGCTTGAGCAGCTTTGCGATATTCAGCAAGCGCCGTGTACCCTGAACCCCCCGCAGCGGTATGACATAGGTATCATAAAGCATGTTGTAGAGCGCATCCGCACCGGTGTATCCAACACCTTTGATGATGAGCTTTCGCTTTACGAGCATCTCGAGTGCCTTCTCGAATCCGGAGGGATCCAATTTCACTTCCTCCATCTTTTCAAAATATTTCTTGCGGAGCTCGTCGTGCGTCAGGACATCCCACAGCAACATACTCCAGATACTGAACTCCGGAATAGAAACTGGCTGGAGCTTCCCAAGCCGCATAATATAAGGCATATCTTTGCCGTCTTCATTGCGAATTTGATAACTGCCAGCGGCAGCATAGAATGTCATCATAATGCTCTCCTCCTCAGCCATTCTGTTCTTTCTTACGAAGATACGAGACGAAGAACAACAACTCAATACAGGATTTCCAATAATGCTGGCTCGTTACGGAGCTTGCTGCGAGCACGCGAGATCCATGCGTTGACGTTATTTACGCTCGTATCATAGTGTTTTGCAATCTCCGTGGCCTCATAGCCCTTTAGCTTCAGCTCGATGGCTTCCACACCTTTCCGAGCAACGCCATTGTATTTCTCCTTACAGGCAGCAAGCGCAGACATAGCGGTGGCATCCGTTACGGTCTCATCAAAGTCAACTGAAGTGCAAGTCAGCATATCGAGAAGAGAGGCATTTTCATCTTCGCTGATCTCTACATTTCTTTCCAGCCGGTAGTTCATTGCGCGGCAGTGATCTACGATGGCATTGTAAATGTACCGGCAGGCGAAAGGTGCAAAAGCTCCCATATCCGGCTGATACTTCAGCGCCGCTCTGCAGATAGCCTCGCAACCAATGGCGTAAAAGTCATCATAGGTCAGGAGCGGACGGTTCGGAATGGAAATGCGCGTGCGGATGACCCAGTTGACCAGGTCCAAATTCTCCAGCACCAGGGCGTCTTGATAATCAGTCATGTCGAGCACCTCCTTTATGCGACACAGTTGTTTCTGGCAAGTACTTCATTGCAGAGGCGGATCAGCTCACGGCATCGATACTCACTGCACATGCCGATGTGAGCGTCACGCAGGCTAAGTCCGAATGAATCCGCGAACCAGCGATAAGCTTCTTCACGAGTCATGATCCCGTTCTTCCAGATAAGGTCGAACTTTCGATGAGCCTGAATACGGAGATTCCGGAGATCCCCATTCGCCGGCACACCCATTGGTTTGTCAGTATTCGGGTGTGCCGCAACATAGGTGTTACAGGCGGGATAGTTGTGACATACATAGAGCTTTCGGTCAGATTTCGCATCATGATAGATTTCGGATGCAGGTCTCAGGATCATGGCCGCCCCGCAATGCGGACAGCGGAAGGATCTACTGCGCTGGGCTCGGGTCTTTCTTTTTTTCAAAATGGTCATCTCCTTTTTTGCGTTCTACTAGAGTTCACTCAAAAAACAGGGGGGTACCCCCCGTCGCTTTGAAAAGAAATTTGTAAACTTTTTGTGAACGGATGTAAAAAGAGCTATTGCACGCAAAATGCAATAGCTCTAAAACGGGATATTGAGTTCTGTCGGATAAGTCAGACTTGAAGCGGAGGCTTAACCGTGTTAGGCAAAGGTTGTCCTTTCTATTGGACAGGTTTTATGCTATGATATAATTGCTTTACAGAAATTGGTTCGACCAGGTTGAAAGGATGATGAACATATGCCTCGCTCCTCATTTCAGAAGCTGAAGATTATCTACATCATGGAGTACCTGCTGAAGAACTCAGATGAAGACCATGCCGTAACCACCAGCCAGATCATTGCCTACCTGAAGTCTCATGATATTACTGCGGAGAGAAAGACGATCTATAGTGATATCGATGCTCTACGAGATTTTGGATTGGACATCATCCAGGTATCTGAGGGGAATAATCACGGCTACTACGTGGCAAGCCGTGACTTTGAACTACCGGAGCTCAAGCTCCTCGTGGATAGCGTCCAATCCTCGAAATTTATTACCCATAAGAAAACGCTGTCCCTGATCAAAAAGATTGAAAAGCTGGCCAGCATTCATAGCGCACAACTGCTCAACCGGCAGGTGTTCGTGAAGAACAGGATCAAGACGATGAATGAGTCCATCTACTATAATGTCGATGAGATTCATAACGGCATCTCAAGTAATCGGAAGATCCGGTTCCTGTATTTCGAGTATAATGTCGCCAAGGAGCGCGTATACCGACATGGTGGAGCTTATTATGTTGTCAGCCCATTTGCAATGACATGGGACGATGAGAACTACTACATGGTGGCCTTTGATTCTGCTGCAGGGATCATCAAACACTACCGCGTCGATAAGATGGAAAAGATCACCGTTCTGGATGAAGAACGAGATGGTCAAGACGCTTACGAGGCGCTCGATATGGCCGTCTATGCGCGTAAGACATTCGGCATGTTCACCGGCGAGGAGGTCAAGGTTCATCTCCGTTTCGAAAATCATCTCGTGGGCGCCGTGCTCGACCGTCTCGGGCGGGATGTGATCTTAGTCCCGGATGGAGAAGATCACTTTACAGTATGGACAGATGTGATCGTCAGCCCACAGTTCTTTGCGTGGCTCTGCGGGTTTCAGACGGCAGCGAAGGTCATTGGGCCTGATGATGTAGTCAAGCAGATGGCGGAGCACGTCAAGTCGATCGCCGAGCAATACGAATAACGCCTGAATTATGGAAGCGGAGGAGCTATATATGTCCTACCCAAAACCACTATCTGAGAAATCTCTAGAGCGCCTATATACACAGGCTGGTTTATCGACAGAGGTGTGTGATTTCCTCCATTCGCTATTTGCCGCCTGCGCAAATCTGTACGGTGCCATCGCCCTGCGTGATGTGTGGTCGGTTTATCAGAAACTCAAAAGCGGTGCGCCGCGAATCCACCGACGCGATCTTATTGCCTTTTCCACTATTGTCCGCCGAGAAGTGCAGCCCTATCGAGTTTATGAGATCGAAGAACTGTACACGGAAGAACCGCACAATGATCTGGATCGGCACATCGTATCAAAAGAATTGATTGGTGCTGGCTATGGTAAGATGTTTTCCTTCTATGCACTGATGGACGAGCGCGATGATCGCCCCTATTGTGTCCCCGATGATTTTCTCTCATATGCGGAACCAACAGCATCTGTAGAGGAGAAATCACTCGCAGATTTTATTGGGAACCTGAAGTCCACGGCGATGGAGTGCGCCCCAAAACAACGTAAAACCTATCCGAATGAGAATCGTGGGAAGAAATTAAACGAGTTTTCTTTTCTCAATTTGAACGAGCGGTTCAATTTGGATTACTACAAGAAAGTCCCCGCCACTTATTCTGCCCTGTTGGCAGAGTACAGCGGTACAGAGGCGGAAAAGATTATGCGGTTTCATCGGCGAGCCGAGAATGTTGGTCATCTGCGCACAACGGATATGATCCAGAATGTGCTGATTGAATTGTGCGAGGTAGGTGTCCGCCTGACGGAAAAGCAGCAAGATACTCTTATGCAGCTCATCGTGCAGTATCACAATGGAAGCCGCTTGTGGTGTACCTGCGGTTGGAAACCGGATGAGCTGGCAGCTAAGTTTAGCGGTATCGGAGCATTCCCTGGTCAGGAGGCATCATCTCCAGAGGGAATGATGGATGAGAAAGATATCATTCGCAAGATGAAAGAGTTGGGACTGAAGGTCTTGGAGTGAGCAACATGTCAACCATTGAGCAAACACTTTTACGCCTACAAAAGTCTGCTTTCCGCACAAAGTTCCATTTGAGTGAAAAGGACAGGCAGTACATAATGGGCAAGGGCATGGAAACCATTCAGCATCATGCGGCCGACTTCATCCGAATGCGGCTTGCGCCGGCGATCATCCCAAATGACGGCAAACAGACACCGATGCGCGGGCATCCAGTGTTTATTGCCCAGCATGCCTGCGCCTGCTGCTGTCGCAGCTGCTTAAACAAGTGGTATCATGTCCCGATAGGGCGTGAGCTGACGGAGGATGAGCAGAAACGCATCGTGAGGTTGCTGATGGCATGGATCGAGCGACAGCTTGCAACGGATGCGAAATAGCGAGAAATTGAGGTGACAACTATGTCTACGATTGGAAATATTCTTTGGTTCCTATTTGGAGGATTGATCGGCGGGCTTGCCTGGGTACTGGCCGGCTGTCTTTGGTGCATCACCATCATCGGCATACCCGTTGGCCTGCAATGCTTCAAATTCGCAAGTCTCGCCTTTTTCCCGTTTGGGAAAGAAGTTGTGTATGGCGGTGGAGGCTTTTCCTTCCTCGTCAACCTGATTTGGATCATTTTCTTTGGCCTTGAGATGGCAATCGGATACTGCATTCTGGGCTGTCTCTGGTGCATCACGATTCTTGGCATTCCAATCGGAAAGCAATGCTTCAAAATGGCCAAGCTGTCTCTAATGCCCTTTGGGGCATCGGTCGTGTAAAGCAATATTGTATGCGACCGCTCCCACTGGCCTTTTTCCAATCCGCGAAAAAAGCAACGACTCTAATGAGAACACTCTCAATCGATTGAGGAGGATAAGACATGGGAGAGATCATCAATACGAATAGCGCTATAGAGACTCAGCCTGGCGGTGATACGGGGGCATTATTGGATATTACCCAAAGCCTCTTGGCGGATGCAAGGACTGCTCTGAACAGCAGCGGTGTGTTAAGCGTTCCTATTGCGGAACTCTCTACGCTTGGTGCTGGAGTCTCTTCGCTCATCCCTGCGTTGAATACTGTTACGCAGACGACGAGCATCGCAGCGGATGGACTCTATACGATAGCCAACGCTGGTGTCGGTGATGTACTGAAAGCGGCAAAGAACGGAAACTTCTGGGCCTCACTCAAAACTGCGGATGGAGCGTCTAAAATGGTTCAGCTGCAGGAAGCAGGAGCAATTACCGCTACCACACAGACAGCGGCAGCATTCAATCCCGCCACTATGATGATGGCGGTCGCACTATTCTCAATTGAACAGGAGCTTGGGAAAATTGAGGATATGCAGAGGCAGATCGTCTCGTTCCTTGAAATCGAAAAGGAATCTGAGATAGAAGCGGATGTTGAAAGCCTCATGAGCATCATCAAAAAGTATAAGGATAACTGGGACAACGAGCATTTCGTCAGCGGCAATCATAACCAGGTTCTCACCTACCAAAATCGCGCACGCAAGAACATGCTTGGTTACCAGAAGAAGATCGCCGAGTCGATTGGGAAGAAGCCGCATATCGTCACGCAGGCTGGCGTGAAGCAGGCATTCACCTCTGTGGAGAAGGAATTCAAATACTACCGCTTGTCCCTTTATACATTCTCGCTGTCTTCTCTCATGGAGGTCATGCTCAGCGGCAATTTCAAAGAATCCTATATTTCCGGGATTCGGGATGAACTGCAGCAGATGTCGGACGCTTACCACGATTTGTTCGAGGAGAGCTCACACTATTTAGAGAAGCTGAGTAACTCAGCAGTAGATGCTAATGTCATGAAAGGTATCGGCACGGCAGGAAATGCAGTTGGGAAATTCATTGGAAGTATCCCGCTCGTAAAAGAGGGGCCAGTTGATGAATTCCTTCAGGATGGCGGAACACACTTAAAGAAGAGTGCTCTGGATATGGAAAAGGATGCCGTTCACCGATTCGCTTCCATAGGCAATCCAGGAACACGGGTGTTCATGGAAAAGATGGATGAGATGATCCAGATCTATAACCGTACCGAGCAAATCTGCTTCGATGATAAGAAGATATATCTATTGCCAAAGAAGCTCGCCGTTTAATTACTCAGAAGGCAGATATCACAGGAGGTCTGTTTATGCCGCTCCAGATCGTAAGAAATGACATCACAAAAATGAAGGTTGACGCGATCGTCAATGCCGCAAACAGTTCTCTCTTGGGTGGTGGCGGCGTAGATGGCTGCATTCATCGCGCCGCCGGCCCGGAACTCCTAGTCGAATGCGAAAAGCTCAATGGGTGCAAAACTGGCAGTGCCAAGATAACAAAGGGATATAAGCTGCCATGCAAATATGTGATCCATGCGGTTGGCCCTCGCTGGTACGGTGGGCAGTATGGGGAGCATGACAAGCTTGTCTCGTGCTACCAGACGTCACTCGCGCTCGCGAAGGAGCATGGTTGCGAGTCGGTCGCATTCCCTCTGATCTCCTCGGGAATCTTCGGCTATCCAAAGGATGAGGCGCTCAAAGTAGCTATCGACACGATCAGCAGTTTTCTGCTTGAAAATGATATGATGGTTTACATCGTCATCTTCGATCGCAAGGCGTATCAGATCAGCAGCAAGTTGTTTGCGGACATCAACGCCTACATAGACAACCGATATGTCGAAGAGCATCGAGACAGCTATGCTGAGCGGATCAGCCGGCTGCATAGCCTTGTAGTGGAAGAGAGCTGCCCTATCCCCGCTGCCCCTATGGTAACAAAGGCAGCATCCCTAGACGATGCGCTGAAGCAGATCGACGAGAGTTTTTCCGAGATGCTGCTGCGTAAGATTGATGAATGTGGTATGACGGATGCAGAGTGCTATAAGAAGGCCAACATCGATCGAAAGCTGTTCTCAAAGATTCGGTCGGATAAGCTCTATAGGCCATCAAAGCCGACTGTGATTGCCTTTGCGCTTGCACTCGAATTGCCGCTTGATGAATTAAAGGATATGCTCTCGAAAGCTGGATTTGCCCTGTCTCACTCCAGCAAATTTGACATCATCGTGGAGTATTTTGTCGAGCGAGGGAACTACAACGTGTTCGAAATCAATGAGGCGCTGTTTGCATTCGACCAAAGCCTGATTGGCGCATAATAGTTATCAGGTGCTGCGACTTTTCGTCGGTGGAACCCTGATTGATATGCTATCTTTTCCGGAGGTGTGCTGCGATGGAACAAAAAGAGCTTGAGTATCTGCGTCAGGTAGAAGATCAAGCTTCACGGACAGGCTGGGTGTCTCCGTTGACTCGTGAGGACAAAGAGTATTTTTCCTATTTGCGTCAGGTCAGTAAACGGTATAACATCGACATGTCCAAGGCAAATCGACTGGAATACAATTTTGTGATTCGTGTTGCAGAGAGCGAGTTTTACGCACATCACACATCCTGAGAAATCCAGAGGCGCAAGCATCTTTGCTTGCGCCTTTCATTGAATTGTCGCTTAACAAGCGACCAAATGAAGCGAATATCAAAGTAAGATATGGCTGTAAGGTGAAACACCAAACAGCCATAATTTATTGGAGTCCTGCAAACAAAAGTCAATAGCTGAAATGAAAAAAGTCCCGCAAAATTTGCGAGACCGAAAAAGGGCATAACAAACCAGGCTGGAGAAAAATCGCATCACCAGCCAAGATGAATTTGTCAGTTGTTTTAGCTTTGCGCGATATCCTGCTGTGCGTCGAACGCCTCAAGGCACTCTTTCACACGAGCATAGTAGATGCGCAGGAACTTGTTCTGAGCGGCGGTCATATAGACAAAGTACGGCTTGCCCTCGGCGCGTTTCTTATCGAGAAACTGGTACACCGGCTCATCTGCTGGGGCTTTTCTCAGGTAGGTGCAGACGATCTGGTACAATGTTTTCCGCAGATGGGGTGAGCCGCGCTTGGTCGTGGGAACGCTCTTGGCACTATGCTTGCCGGAATCGTCCACGCCTGGATCGACGCCTGCAAAGCCCACAATGGAACTGCGGCGCGGAAAACGGCGCACGTCGCCGATCTCAGCCATGAGCTGCGCGGCAGTGGTTTGGCCAACACCGTACATGGCGCGCACGGTATCGTATTCTGGGAGTTGCATGGCAAGCCTTGTCATCTCGGCCCGCAGTGCGGCCAGCGTCATCTTGCCCGCCAGAAGCTGCTGCGCTGCTGTGGTAATGAGCAATTTGATGTTGTCATTCTTCGGCAGCGTGGTGAAATGACCGCAGCTTCCGGCGTAGAGGTCCAATGCTTTCTCTGTGCTGAAATGGTAGCCCTTGCGCTTGCACCATTTCTGGTAACGCTCGGTGAATGCCTTCTCGCTGACGCGGCAGATGCAGTCACAGTGCCAGAAGGTCATGACAAAGTCCACCCATTTCTGGTGACCGTCCGCACGCTCCGGGCTGGAGAACAGTTCGTTCACGCCGGGAAAGGTCTTGTCGGTCAGAGAAATGAGATTGTTTTGCAGCGATACCACCGTTTTCATGTAGAGATTGTACTGGCGACTGCACAGCTTCAGTTGTTGTCTTACAGTGTCCATGGGAGTATATTCCCGCAGATCCACCCAGTTGTCAAGGCCGTACTTAGCGATCTTCATGGCGTCCGCCTTGTCTGTCTTGACCTTGCGGATGGAACCGCCTCCGCTCTGCTTGATAAACAGCGGATTCAGGACACTGACATAGATACCATACTCATGCAGCGCTGCAGCTACCGGCTCATGGTAGCGACCGGTGGCCTCCATGACAACGCGTGTATCTTCTCCCAGCGCAATGATGGCGTAGGCCATCTGCTCCAGACCGACCTCGGTGTGGAGAAATTCCTGTGGCAGCAATGCCACTTCACCCATTGGCCGCAGGGCAGCCACCATGCTTTTCCCTTTGGAAACATCGATCCCTACTGCGTTCATCTTACTCCTCCTTGTGATTGGATATGGCGTTCCGCCCTTTACTCATTGCCTGTTCAATCTCCTGGGTGACACGAGCGCACATGGTGGCTCTACCTGCGCAAATCGAATGCTGCGAACGAGAGAGGCGGCTGACGGACTCCAATGCGGGCATGTTAGCCCATGGTAATTACTGTCAGGCCATTTACTCTCCCATTCTAACAGCTTCGGCTTTGAGATGGAAAAGACGCGGCTGGCTGCCGCGCCTTCAACCGTAACTATATTGTAGGAGGTATTTGCAATGAATAAGAATCTGACTGAGATCGTCTTTATCCTTGACCGCAGCGGTTCCATGAGTGGGCTCGAGTCCGACACAATCGGCGGCTTCAACGCCATGATTGAAAAGCAGAAGAAAGCTCCCGGCGAAGCGCTGGTCTCCACTATCCTCTTTGACAATGTCAGCGAAGTGATCCATGACCGCGTCAATATCCGAGACATCAAGCCCATGACGGATAGCGAGTATTGCGTGCGCGGCTGCACCGCCTTGTTGGATGCGATTGGGAGGCGCGATCCACCACATCGGCAACGTCCACAAGTATGCGCGGGAGGAAGATGTTCCGGCGCACACCCTGTTTGTTATCACGACGGATGGAATGGAAAATGCAAGCCGTCTCTATGATAGCGCCCGTGTTAAACAGATGATCGAGCATGAGAAGAGCAAGTATGGTTGGGAATTCCTGTTCCTCGGCGCCAACATTGACGCCGTCGAGACGGCAAAGCATTTTGGTATTAGTGAAGACCGCGCGGTCAATTACCACTCCGACAGCGTGGGGACAAGGCTGAACTATGAAGTGGTCAGCTGCGCGATTACAAGCATGAGAAGCAGAGCTCCTATGAGTGCCGATTGGAAAGCGCCAATTGAAGCGGACTATAAGACCCGGGAGGGTGAAAAAGACTAACCGCATCGATTTCGACACGGTTAGTACTATCTCCTAAGCCGCACCATGTAAATGGTGCGGCTTTTTTCATTTGATTCACACTCGCCGGCTTACGGGAGTATCAAAATATATATTGGCTCTATTGACACTTTCACTCGTTGTGGATATAATAATGGTGAAGATCAAAATTGGAGGTCTATCATGAGAGATTACAGCAAATACGAGAAGACACCCGTGTTATTCTCTGGGGCAGAAAAGAAGTTTGAAATCATCATTGATGGGTTTCGTTATATTGTTAAGTTTCAGAAGAATTCCGAAGTGGGCTTGACCTTCAATTATGTTTCTGAGTATTTGGGAAGCCATATTTTTCAACTTATTGGTATTCCCGTACAGGAAACCTTCCTTGGCACTTATGAGGGCAAAAATGTAGTCGTTATGAAGAATTTCTTAGAGCCCGAGGATGATCTTGTTGCCTTCAACGGTGTCGGCGAAAGCTCGCTGGAAAGGGACAAAGAGCTCTATCAGTACACTTATGAAGATATTACCGCAATGCTGCGGGAGAATATGAAGTCAACAAATGTTGAGGAGACAATCGACCGTTTCTGGGATATGTTCATCGTGGATGCTTTGATTGGTAATTTTGACCGGCATGGCGGGAACTGGGGCTTCATTAAGAAAGATAATCAATACCGGATCGCCCCGGTATATGACAATGGTTCAAGCCTGTATCCGAAGCTGAATACGGACGAGAAGCTGGAGGCCGTACTCTCCTCCGAGGAAGAAATTGACCAACGGATCTATAAGTTCCCCACCTCCCACATCAAAGTGAAGAATCGCAAGAGTTCCTATTTTGAAGTGATCAGCAGCTTGCAATTCGAAGCTTGCAATGATGCCCTAAAGCGAATTGTTCCTCGCATCGATTTTAATCAAATCAATACTCTTATTGACGAAGTGGAAGGGATCTCAGAGGTGCGTAAGCGTTTCTATAAAGTCATGCTGCAGCAACGGTATGAAAAGATCCTTATGTACGCATATCGCCAGTTGTAACATGGAAAGGAGTGGCTCATGAGGCCTGTTACGCATGATTACCAAAGTCTAAACGAATATACGTTTCCCCTGCAGGGAAAGCCCTATTACCGCAGCAGTGGCATAATCTATGCGGTGGATCGCAGCGGCAATAAGTATGCTGTGGGTCAAGTTGATCTTGAGCGCTTTGATGATCAGAACTTCCAGTATGTTTTCACGCCTGAATGGAGTGTAATCGATACCCTGCCGTCCTCCATTTTCCAGGGTATTCCCGGACTCGACATGTCCATGCGGCTTGAGCGATACTATCGTGTTAATATGACGCCGTACTTCATTTCTGAGCGTACACCCAGCGAAAGTCGAGAAGATCTCTGGGAACTCCTTGAAGCAGTTGGTCTGGATTACTATGACCGCTTTGAGTGGCTGCTCCGGACGGATATGCGCTGTGGTACCGATAACCTGATCGTTGAGCGGGCAGAAGCTGCTCGGACTATCACATTTGAATCGATCAACAGCCTGCCACCCGATCTCCAGCCAACCGACCTTGTTACGATCCAAGGATTTCAAAGTATCGCAAAGACAAGCCACCAGCTTAGAAAGATCCTCCTTCAGATTTTGAGAAGCGGCGCTCATATCTGGAATGAAACAGAATCTCGCCAGCTTTCTGAAGAGGAATGCAGTCTGCTACTAAACCTGCTCATGGTTCAGGAATCAATGGAAGCAAAGCAGAATAAGCAGCGTCATCAAGAAGGCGTCGCACTGGCAAAGAACAGCGGAAAATATGCTGGTCGGAAGAAGATTGTGGTCGATCCAAATCTGTTCCGCCAAATCGCCAAGGATTTCCGCAACCATAAAGTAACGGAAGAAGAAGCCATGCATCGCGCCGGTATCAGTTCGAGATCAACCTTCTACAGGCGTCTGAAAGAGATGTAGACTAAGAAACGAGAGGGTTCCCGCACATTACGCTGCAGGAATCCTCTCTCTAGTTAATACAATGTCCACCAGTAGTCAAAAAGGCGCCGATAGTAATTCCCCTTTCTGGGTAGATCCTGACAGTTCCGAAACTTTCGGCTGGTCTCCCGTTTCATCCACCGCTGGCAATTACTGTTCTTGGGATATTTGATGTACTTCCCTGAATGGAGCAGCGTGTCACCATCAAAGCCGTAATCGATATAGCCGGCATGAGGCACATACTTTCTTGTGACAATGCGCATGAGCGCGTCATTCTTGCGGATGCGCAGTTCTCTTCGATACGCAGAGCCCGTTCGTCTGGATGGCTGCCTAGGAGCTGACTCAGTCAGCAGATTCTCGATCTTCTCGTTTAACTCGATTTCGGTCATAGGCTTTTCCGTTTGGCACAGTTCTTGTGATGGGACAAATACCATACCAGCTACCGCGCTGCTTCGCATGTTGCTCCTTTTGCGCTTTCTTGCTCTGCTTTTTGAGTGGTATCATCTGTTTCATTGGTGAGAACACCTCCATTGTCTCGAACAGTTTGGACTTTCTTTTTGAGATCCGCGCAGAATGTAAGGTAGTCAGGATACCCGCACAGGAGCATCTTGTTGGGCAATTCACGGATCGCTGCCAGGAAAGCATCGACATCACGCTTCCGGCACTTGCACATGATGACGCGATAGGGAGCATCCGGGCACACGAACTCAGGGCCAAACCAAACTCTGACCTGATGCTTGATAAAAAGCTGGTCTGCAAGGTAATCCGCTGTATCGATAATTGCGAAGTAGTTGTGGAAGAATGAGAACTTTTCAATCGTCCAGCAGCAGGATTCATTGTATTCTCGACTCAAGATTGGACCTCCTTATGTGACAGTTTCTTTACAAAATTGCGTTTGCTCTTGCTTTTTGAAGCCTCTTCCAGTATTCTGGAATACTCCCGTTTGGGAAGACTCTTTAGATGGAGGCGATTGCCATGAACATGAAGCAGTTTCCGGTCATTGATCCGATTGCGACCGGAAAGAACATCATCCGCCTTCGCGTCGAGCGTGGGATGAGCGTCCGCGATCTGCAGGCATACTTTGGTTTCGAAGAGCCGCAGGCGATCTACAAATGGCAGCAAGGAAAGAGCCTGCCTTCTGTAGATAATCTGTATGCTCTCGGCGCGTTGTTCGAAGTACCAATGGAGGACATCCTGGTATCTCGGACATCACAACTGAATCTGATTATTTGTGAGCAGCAGGCCGTAGCCTGCTGCTCGCCTCTATTTATGGGAGAACTGCTCCGACTATCACGGATACGGCAGAGAGTCAAGATCGCTTAGACCATTTTTGCCAAGGCCATGTGCTCGCTGGCTCCCTGAGGAGCGTGGATAGCATACCTCGACGTATGAACGGCTCAAAGGCCAGCAATATCAAGATAGGAAATCTATCTATATCCAACAGAATAGGGAGATGTGAGGTGGCAAGGTTGAGATTCGGCGTTAGCGTATTCACGATATGGTGAAACAGCGTTGGGCGCTGACGGAAAGGAAGACGGTTCGTAGCATCCGTTAACGAGACGGATTATGTCTTCTTTTGGAGCTCAGAATCAACCGAGCGGATTGTTTTGATTTGCAGCACTATAGTTCGTCTGCAACTGAACCGGTCGCCACGTTCTCTTCTTCTGCCGCATCCATGATAGTCGGAGCAAAGCCGCAAGGGCTTGATCAGCTCAGTGCGGACATATGCGCTTCAAAAGCCTCTGCGAAAGTCTCGTTCACATCGAACGGAGCTTCGTACTCCACCGGGGTGTTAACTAACGCAGCATCCAGAGTGGCAGAGGTTTCGTCGGACTTCTTGCTCAGATCAGCGCACATCTTCCGGATCTTATTGCGATCGAAATTGATGGTGGTCACACGCTTGACATCGCAGCGGTAGGAGACCTGATTTCCCTCGTTGTTGAACCGATAGCCAACTCCCCCGTTAGAGATCAAAACCTCGCCATTGCGCAGGCCGGCCATGTGACGGAGCAGAGTGGCGATCTCCTGGCGCTTCCCGTTGAGGCTCACTTCGCCATCCAGGCCGGCCCCAAGCGGAAGGGATACCTTCGCCTTATGGATCGCAGCACTCAGCTTTTCCCGCTCGTCCAGGAGGAACAGCAGGAACTCTGCCATCTCGGTGATATTCTCGCTATACTCGGTGGAAGGGGCCTCCATAGTGACCTCATCCTCCGCCTCTGCCATAACCTTGTGGCGGAGATAGGTGTTCTGCACCTTGGTAATGTTGCCATTGTTGCCGAGGATGCTCTGCGCATCGGCCATCATGGACTGCAGCTTATTCTGAAAGCGGAAAGCTTCTTTGAGATTCATATCGCTCACTCCTTGTTCTTGTCGTTGATATCATGATAACCTTGTTTTTTGAAGTTGTCATTGAACTGCTGGTTTAATAGCAACAAAAATAGAACGAGAGGGTCAAAGCCTCTCGTTCCAATATGCGGGACTATTTTCCAAGCACGATCGTTGCTTCCCCGTTGGGAGAGATATCAACATGCATGGTTTTAATGTACTTGTCATAAAATTGGTTCTTCTCTGCGGTCGTCATGTCAGCTCTGGTCGCTCTACAGGCCTCATCCAGAATATCTCGAACATTAAGGTGAAATGCCTGGTCGAGTTTCTGGCGAACCTCGCGAAGTACTGCCGCAACCTTGATATCATTACTGTTACCAGTACAAAAATCGTCGATATAGCAATAAGAAATGCCGGCATTGATCAACGCATTTTTGATGGTCGGACTGCATTTCTCGCTTTCTACCATCACGAAGAACCGAACCTCAGGCATTGCCGAAATCAGCCCCCAATAGTCGGAGTCGCTGGATACAAGAATGAACGAGTCCACATTGTTCTGATAATACTCACGGCAGGTCCCGGTGGTCAAACGGATGTCAACAAGTGACTTGTTTTCTTTGATGCGTTCGATCAGGACATGCTCAATTGGAATTTGGGTGAAGCGCTCCAAAATCTTCCACGCCGATGTGGTATGAATATCATCATAGAGGATGATTTTACAAATCTTATTGAGTAGTGCTTCCTGATTAAGATTGTTCAAGGTTGCGTACAGTTTGTAGGGATCGGAGTTTTCACAATCCACCACAACGACGACGCGCTCACTCTTGTCCAGGAACTTGTATATACCAGCCTTTGTGAGGTTACCGGCATCAGACACTTTGCTCAAGTCTGTGAAATAATCCGCATTGGCTTCATATAAAAGCGAAACAAACTTCTTGTCATTGTAGAGGATGTTGCCAGAGTCCATGTAGGACCAATTGATATAGACTTGGTACGGGTACTTATTTTTGTTGGCGTAATAATCTGCCGCTGCTGCCTTGATGCCCTTCTCGTTGAGGCCATCCGGCATGAGGAAGAGCTTCCGGACATATTCCCACTTCAGCCATAATGGAAACAGCGACTTGCAGTTGTTAATGCGGTTGCTGATATGCTTATTGATATCTACAATATACTGGGCAGGCAAAGCTCTGGATCTAACAATCGTAATACCATCCTGCAAGAGTTCGTTCAGGCTATCCTGCGGAACATACTCTGGAAGCGAGTGGAGATTGCACATATCGAAACGCATACGGTTATTGATGGCTTTAAAATTGAGTTCCAAAGCCGTTCGAATCATGCAGAGGTTGCGCACGATGCGGGCATTCTTGTCTGCGTGTAATTTCTCATACCATTCCATCTTTGGTGGTTCATATTCGTTTTCAAAAATGCGCTTTTGGACTCCGACTAAATAAGCCACCTTCGAAACAACAGTATAAGTACTGTTCTCATAGTCGGTATATGCTTTTCTCGGGTTCCGAGTCGCTGTATCATCGTATGCCTGGTTATTCATAAAAGCCCCTATTCCACGGGTCACGGTACAGCTAAATACTGCAAAAACTGATGTTTTCTTGCGCTTAGAATACCATATTCAAGGGCTTCTGTCCATTGGTGCCGACAATTAACTGACCGAGATATTGGTCTGTCCTTCGTTCTCCCACTCAAAGAGTTCAGGCAGGGCTCGTGGCGCATAATCGCGAGAGCGAGTGCCCACAATGCGAGCTGATGGATTGTTCTCCACAAACCGCTCAGGGCGCTGCTCTAAGATGAAATCGATCCAAGCGATTGCATTCTTGCACTTGCGCCGGCGCACACGGGCATCGTGCAGAAGTTTATAGAGCTGGTATCCATGTGAGGCATCCAGGTTATAGAACTCCGCTGCGTGCTCGATGTCTTCAATCTCCAGCTCCGCCTTCCGCTGGCCGGTCACCAGTGTTTCTCTCTGGCATTGGATGGTGTGAATGAAATCGCTGAAATTCTTCAGCCGTGTCAGGTAGAATTCAGGCGTCAGTAGCTCCAGTTGCAGATCAGGATTTTCGGGATTGGGGTTTGAGATGAAGATGACCTTATACTTCAGGTTTTTCATCGCCTTTGGCAGCAAAGAGCAGTATTTCTCTGCCGTCTTCTTATTGTTGAATGTATGCGCGCGATCGATATAGGCAGTGGTGATCATCTGATTGTTGCCGATAATCTCCACATAGCTTTTTCCATTGCTGATAATCCAGGGCATATTTGATCCTCCTTCGTCCGAATAGAAATAGTGAGCGCACATGATGGAAATGCCAGTTCTGGGTGTTTGGTTGAACATGTCCTCCTATGTAGTATTGATATAGAGCCATCAGGTGGTTCTAAGGGCGCGTAGGAGTTGTGCACGAGCCACCTGCGCGGTCTGCTGTTTCACTCCAGCTTTCAAGTATTCAATGGCATCATTCCACTGAAAAAGTGTGTATTCTGCGGCATCAAAAGTCTCAAGAAATGCGGCTAAACGGGATCGACCGTCAGTGGACAGGAACCGCAGGTAAGAGAGGTATTGTACTTTCATGAAGGTTGCTGCTTCATCAAGTAGACATGGAGTGTGATTGGTCATATCGGAGTTCCTCTTGCAGATGCAACGAGGTCACACCCTCTTTCTTTTCATTTGTGCCATATAGTTGGGAGGCATCGAAGTGATCGCAGCGAAACATCGTACCATCGGACATATAGATTTCCGCTCTGCCATCGGATTCCATCTCCACACGGATAATGTAGCTGGTGTTGACAATCGCGATACCGAGGTTGATAAATCTACCCATGTTTGACATTCCTCCACTTGTTTTGGAATAGAAGGCCGCTGCCGGAGCAGCGGCCTTCGTTATTTACTTGGTTGGAACGAATCCGGTAAAACCGGTATGGCCTTTATTGGCGATTCGCTCGATGTCTTTGTCTGTTGCAAAGACGAAAGGCTCAATTTTGCCGTCAGACATCAGCATCACAAAAGCGCAGGGGCAGATTTCGCTGTCGCCATCATCATCCAGATAGACAGCGCTGACGCCCTGGCAAGGGATGATGGAACGAATGGAGTTGTAGTCATTGACTTCGTCGTGAAGGTCGATCTCACTGTGGAAGTGCTGACCATCTTTGGTGAGGATGATGCATCCGCCATCTTCCTTGGGAATGATGCGGGCGATCATGTCGCTGTTCAGCAGCTCACCTTTGGTACCAATAGGTAAAAACTTGCTCATGATAATACTCTCCTCATGTTCAAAAGATCAGCCCCGAAGCGTAAGCTCCGGGGCTGGCGGGGGTTATAGGAAACGACCTCTCTCGAGATCAATATCCGGTCTTCGGCAGCGGCGTGGTATTGAAGCGACGGACGGTAGTGACCCAGGTGGTCTTTGCCGTCTGCCACTCATTGAGATACTGTCCACCAACATCGGCACGATTGATGATTTGGTAGCCATTGCTCACGGTACCAAGCACCTGCACACGCATGGTAGGCTTCACAACAGAAGAGAATCCGCTGGGCACCGTGCCAAACTCGAAGCGGACATCGGTAACATACTCGCCCTGCACGAGCCGCAGCGTAGCGGCATTCAGGCTCAGGGAATAGTTGTTGGCGGTCAGCAGATTGCTGGCCAGCGTCCGGTAGTCATTCAAGTTGGTCTTGAAGGTGACCTTGTAGTAAAGCCGCTGGTTGTAGGTGCCGGTGGAGATGCTCATTGCGCGGGTCGCATCTGTAGGAATGCGATCATGCCAGAAGAAGCTGTTGAGGGCTACATTGGAGGTGTTGGCAATACCGGAGAAGTCATAGCTCATGGCCTGACCGGACTGCACTTCATAGTTGCCGGTCTTCTTGATGGTCACGCCTAGGGCCGCGGGCTTATTGTAGGCGGAGAGTTTGATGATCTGACTGGGATACTCGATCTCAGCTTCCATCTTCTCGCCACTCAGCTGATAATACTTCGGAGCGGACACCTCCGTCACGAAGTAGCGGCCAAGAGGCAGGGGGCCGGAAGCGGCAACGCCACGCGCGTCTGTCACGATATAGCCAACAACCTTGCCAGAGCGGGCCTGCGTGACCTCAAACACAGCGCCTTCCAACGGGGTGCCAGCAAGCTGACCTGTAACGGTGTTGTCTTCCGAGCTATACTTCCGGATCTGGATCTGACCCGTCACAGCACTATTCTCCCACTCGATCTGTGCGCATTTACCACGTTCGACATAGACGGTCTTATACTGCTCATCGCGAATATAGCCATCCGCCGCCTCCAGTTCACGCAGGTAGTACTTTCCGGGTACCAGCTCATCATCAATGTAGATGTAGCCGTCCTGATCCGTCGTGTATTCGCCGATCGGGTTCTTCCCAGAATCATAGAGTACGAACTTGACACCATAAATGCCTGCACCAGTCGCTGCATCGATCTTGTGAATCATGATAGAGGCCATGCGCTGGTTGGTGATCTCAACCGTCGTAGTCTCGCTATCCTTGACGCATGCATTGACAGGCGTGGCATCCAGCTCGTAGCCCTCGGCTGCCTTCAGCTCGGTGATGGTATACCATCCATTCTCCGCATTGGGGATGCTGATGACACCGTTGCGGTCAGTCGTGTAGGTGCCAAGGATCTCGCCGTTGATCTTCCGAACCTCGAATTTGACACCCTTGATGCGTGCGCCGGTATCCTCATCAGATTTGATGATCTGGAGACCACCAGCAGGTCTGTTATAGAAGGTCAGCGTCTGAAGATCATCGGGATCGATTACGACGGTCTGGGATCTGGTCTCTTCATCAATCACATAGCCGGAGATGGTCTTCGTCTCTGTGACGACCAGCGTGCCAACGATGCCGCTGATCAAGATCTCACCGTTTTCGTCCGTCCGATAGATCCCGTTGGAAGACAGCTTGCCACCTTCATCAGGCACATAGCTGCCATCGGCGTAAGCCACACGGAACTCAACGCCTGCCAGAGGCTTGCGAGTAACCTGTCCAGTTTCACAATGTGCAAGCCGCCGAGAGGCTGATTGCGGAACTCCACCGTCACGACCTCGTGGGAGCGCACTTTGACGGTCTGTGGCGTGTCGTCCAGGACATAGCCGGATTTTGCACGCACTTCCTTGATGACCAGTGTAGTGTTGGGATCAAGGCCATCGATCAGAATGGTGCCGACGCTATCGGTTACATCCTTACCGTTTCTGTTGCCCACGACGGTGCCGTTGGACTCTGTGACCATGAATTCCACATCGGACAGAGGCTCGCGGGTAATTGCATCAATCTTTTTAATCAGGACACTACCCTTGGCCTCATTCCCGAAGGTGACGGTGATGACATCCTGTTCGTTGCCACTCAAATATACCGTCTGAATATCGTTTTCGCTCAGCACATAGCCGTCTGGTGCGGAGATCTCCTCAATGACATAGGTGCCAGCCTTCAGACCTGTGAGGATGAAAGTGCCGTTGGAAGAAGTCTGACGCTCAGCGATGACTGTGCCTCCAGTACCGGAGGTGCCGCCAAGGAACCGCACGCGGAACCATGCACCCTGAAGAGGATCACCGGTGCTGGAGTCTACCTTCTTGACGATGATGGCGCTCAGGGGGGTGTTCTCAAAAGTGACGACCTTGCCGCGCCCCGCTTCCACATAGACCTGCTGGGAAGTGGGATCTTTGATGGAATAGCCCGCAGCAGGCTCCAGCTCGGTGATGGTGTACCAGCCGTCATCCAGCTTATCGATGAAGAACTGACCGTTCTCATCCGAGTAGTAGGTGCCAAGATCACGAATCTCACCGGTAGAGGTCTTATCGGAACGGAAAGTAACATTGAACTTCGCACCCTTAATGGGATCGCCGGTAATGCTGTCGATCTTATTGACTGTCAGGGTGGGCTTGGGATAGTTCTGGAACTGGACGGTGCCAGTCCTGTTGGGAAACAGCGTGATCATCTGATGTGCTTCGTTGAGCAGATAGCCATCGGGTACTGACTGCTCCCAGATCTCATAGACACCGGGCATCAGCTTTTCCAGATAGCAGCGGCCATTCTCGTCAGAGGTCACGGTGGTCAGTGTGGAAGAATCCACACGCTTGACGGTAAAGGTCACACCGGCGACAGGCTTTCCAGTAATGGCATCAGTTTTTAGAATCTCCAAATTGGGCATCCGATCATTGGAAACGACCAGTTCGCTGTTCTGACCGGGGAACAGCTCCACATGATACTCACGGGAGTCCTTCACATATCCTTCCGGAGCATCCATCTCCACCACGGAGTAAATGCCGGGTTCCAGATCGGAGATGTTGATTTCGCCCTTGGTGTCAGTTACGCGATCCAGGTAATGCGAGCCGTCCTCAACCCGCGCAATTCTGAAGGTCGCACCAGCGAGGCCGAGGCCTCTGTAGCTATCCAGCTTCACCAGACGGAAGCTGGGCTTCTGGGTGTTGGTGAACACGAACTGGGCATTTTCGTTACCGTTAATCTGGATGACACGAGTGGCGTCATCAATCAGGTAGCCATCCGGCGCGGCCTGCTCCGTCACCTTGTAGGCACCAGGCTCCAGATCGGTCAGGTCGATCTCGCCATTTGCGTCGGTGGTGTACTCCTTGGAGAAGGTGCCACCGACAAGCTCAATACGGAACCGTGCGTTGGGCAGAGGCTCCAAGGTGGTGCTGTCCAGCTTTACAAGATGGATACCCGGCTTCTGATCATTGAAGAAGATCAACTCCAGAATGCCATCGGAGCCTTCCAGCTCAATCTGCTGAGGTGTGGAATTGATGATGTGAGAGGAGTCGGTAGCGGCTTCCTTTACAAGGTAGGTGCCGGGTTCCAGATCGGTTAACAGGATCTCGCCGAATTCATCAGTCTGGAAGGTGCCCAGAGACTGTGCATCTTTGGAAATTTCAAAGGAGATATTGGGCAGAGCCTCGTGAGTCTTAGAGTCATACTTGATCACACGCAGGCCGGGTTTCTCCTCGTTCACGATAGGAATTTCCACAGTGTCGCCGGAGATGACGGTTGCAGTATAGACTTCATCGGATTTGATATAGCCGGCAGGCGCTGCGATCTCCTGGATGCGATAAGCGCCAGGCTTGATCTCGGTGAAAACAGCAGTACCGGCATAATTGGTTTCTCCGGTATATACGGCACCGGACTCAATGTGCTCGATTCGAATCGCGGCACCGGGCAGCTGCATACCGGAGTCGGAGTACTTCTTCACCATTAGGTTGCCATACGGAGCATTTTCAAAAGTCACCGTAGCCTGCTTGCCGTACTCAACTTTGACATTCTGGGCGGGTTCCTCGCTAAGCAGGTAGCCATTAGGGGCTTCGCGCTCATAGACGGTGTAGTTGCCGGCCAGAGTAAGAGGAATAACGATTTGGCCCTTGGAGTTGGTGGCAAAGGTTCCGACCGATGCGCCTTCGGGATCAACCACTTCAAACATCGCGCCCTTCAGGGGGATGGTCGTGCCTTCCTCGTACTTGAGGATTTTCATGCTGGTCTCGGTGGGTTCCTCTTCAGGGGTGTCGGTGTAGTTGCTGTATGCCGTCAGAGCCAGAGGCGTGGTCGGATCGGTATCGCACATGTAATTTTGCAGGTTGCCATACTTGTCCTTCTCGGCGCACACAGCGTAGTAGATGGCGTACTTATAGACATTGGTACGAAAGCTCAGTTGGACGCTGCCGCTCTGTCCATCGACTGCGCTGGCAGGATACAGGACCTTGAACTGTCCGGCATATCCCTTTCCGGTGGCCTTGGTGGTGATGACATCAATTTCCTTGTTGTCCATATCAACGATCTTCGTGCCGGCAGGAACCGCAGAGGGATCGCTAAAGGCAACATTTACAGCGTAGTTGCACACCCAGGTTTCAGAAGTGACCGTGAAGATCTGCTGGAGATATTCCTGACCATTGATGGTTGCAGGATAGGCGGTCTCCTGGTCGGCTTCCACCGTGACATTAGGAGAAAGGACAGTGCTCCATACGGTGCCGCGACGGTAGATATCCTTCACGGCTGCCAGCATCTTATTGGCACGCTCCAGCTCCACTCCGGTCAGATTGGGGTTGACCTTCATGTTGTTGATGTCCCAGTTGGGCAGCAAGTACGCCCAGAGCGCCATTTTGGTCGCATAGTATGCCTGATACTTATTCTCCAGCTTGAGTTCGCTCAGACTGCGATGGGGATAGCCATTTGCAATGATGCCCATGACTTTGGGATCACTGCCGATTTCGCTGGCGAGGTACTTGATGCTCTCACCGGGAGCAACAGTCTGAGGTACACCCTTGATATTGGGGTTGACGCAGTACGCAGGGATTTCTTTCGTCTGACCGTTGCGATCCACATAGTTGTAGTAGGTATAGATCAGCTCACGCACTCTGCCGTTGATCGACAGGTAACTGAGCTTCTGCTCGCCGTTGTAGATGTTGACTTCTCCAAGCGCCTCTTCGACAGAACCGGCTGCCAGAGCTGTGCCTGGAAACATACCAAGCATCATGACAACTGCGAGAAGCATCGAAACAACTCGTTTTTTCATTTTGATTGACCTCCGTGCTTATTATCGTGAATGCATAAAGCATTCTTGGGTTGGATCGGTATGGAAAAAGGCAGTGTGCGTATTTCAGCACACTGCCTCCGCAGGGAACAATATTCAGTTTTCATTTTACGGAGATGTAATATTCCGTGTACTGGAAGGCTCCGTCACAATAGACATCCCATGCCTCAAAGGCGTACTCGCCGGGAGGGCAGGAATTGAAAAGTTCGACGATCTGGTCGGAACGCCAGGGCCAGAAGCTGTTGGCTGCCACGCTTTCGGGAATAGACAGCTTCACGGTCACAAGAGGGCTGCCATCCGCTCTGGTTACGGGCTTTCCGTTCTGCCAGGTCTGCGGATTGTCGCCGATGGCGTTATAGAGGGTGTACTGCATGCGACGGGTCTCAAAGAGGTTGCGCACGAACATGTACTCCTTACCACCGGAAGTGAAGTGGTTCGCCTCGGGTTCGGCAGAGTCGGCTGATCCAGCAGGCTCCAGTCACAGGTGGGGTCCGGCAGGGTGTCAGTTTCCTGCGTAGCGAACATACTGTTCTGGTACTTGCTCACATCGGTGATCTCATACACATAGCCGTCGCTGCAGGGGATCTTGTCGCCCGCCTTGGGCTCGGGCATGACATCCGCCTGTGTGTAGTCAGCTTTCTTAGCTCCCACTGCCACGCTCTGCGTCTTCGCGGGAGCTGTGCCGGTATACGGCTTATCGCTCTCAATCTGGACACAGCCGTTGGTGCTGTCCCAATGAACATTGAAACCAACCGCCTTGCCGATATCGCGGAGCATCACATAGTTGTTGCCGTTGATAGCGTATGCGGTCATCTTCACTTCCTGACCATCGACAAAGAACCGATGGCTGCTCAGCTCAGCAACGACGCCGGCCGCATAGGCCACGGAGCCGCCAAAGAGCATGGTGCCGACCAGAAGACCGGCGATAAAGGATCCGATTCTCTTCATTTTCTTTCACCTCATCAAGTGTATTCCAGCCACTCTCTGCGGGGGAAAGGCGTAGGGATGAATTACTGATTGCAGTAGGCCTGGAGGCCACGCAGGAAGATGTCTTCCTTGGTTGCCCGCCTGCTCTTAACCAGATCTCTCATCTGGTCATAGGACTCGCGAGGCAGGCGCAGCCGAATGGCTACGCTGGACTCGGTGGGGATGGGCTTGGTACGACTCTCACGATTGCGGGGCTTATTGGTTTTCATAGTGTTCCTCCAGTTCATTTATCGAATCTCTACTGCCTGCACGCACAGACGCAGAGAGGGCTGGTTAGCGATACAAGTGATCAAGGTAATTCGGTTATCTCCCATCTCATTCAGGTACGAATAGTCGGTATAGGAGATGGACCCGACAAAAGTCACTTGGTAGGTCTTGGTGCCGATCGCGGTCTTGTACTCCACGATGTCACCGATCTTCACATTCTTCAGCTTAGCAAAATAGGCATGGCTGCCACGATTGTGGCCGAACAGACCAATGTTGCCGGTATAGATGCCAGACGAGGTATAGTGACCAGCTCCTTTGGACATTGAGCTGTCAGTAGCGCCTTCATACACCTTGCAGCTCAGGCTGACACGGTCGATCGAGACTTTGCCGATGCTGCCATCTTTCTGTTTCAGATCAGTAATGGTGACAGAGGGCTGATACGGAACTTCGATTAGGCTGCCACCAGAGATGATGCTGGAATTGCTGAAATCGGACTCCGGATATACAGTCGTTGCGGATCCACCGCTCAGGCCATACTGGATACCGCTGCTCAGATAGGGGTTATTGAGCGAGGTCTCCAGAAACTCCTGGCTTAGGCCGTACTGGATTTCTGGAATGTCGTAGTCGATCTGGTTGCGGGCACCGTAGTTGTAGCCGGCATCATACAGATCCTCGTAGTTGGTGCTACCGTAGTAGACGGGATTGGCCGAGGTTTCGAACGAGTAGTCTGCGGCACTGGCAGAGCTCGCCATGCCGAGGGCCATAGTCAACATGCAGCACAGGGTCAAAATGCGTTTGAGTTTCATACGGGTTCCTCCTCAGTATCGGGTTCACCTTCCTGAGTGCCGATATCGACCTTGAACCAGTACTGGCCATTGACCGTGCCAACAGTATGCTCGACTGTGTTGTCATAGCAGTGGATGGCGATGGTCTGGCCGAAGAGCTTCTTTGCGACTGCCTGATCCACTTCGATTGCGATCACACCTTCAGGAATATCCTTCAAGCGGTCAATACGCAGCTCGGGATTCTTGGCCTTCAGATGAAGCCGGCCGCATTTTTCATATTCGTTGCCTTTGCCTGTTGCTTTGTAGACTGTAGTATTCTTACGAAGCGTGAGGCCGAGGAACAACAGTGCGGCCAAAAGGGCGGTTCCGCCGATAATGGAGATCACCAAGACCGCACCTTTGAAGGTGGGTTCCGCTTTCGTCGGTTCAATCTTGGTGCCCAAGTAGGTTACGGTATAGAGAATGCTGGAAATACCAGAGGATACGACAGTGCCTTTGTATTCGGCGGTCGTAATATAGCCAGTTGCGACGGTAGAACTGGCAGAGCCCGAATAGGTGGCTACCGCAGAGTAAGTTGCCGGGACGAGCTCATCGCCGACCAGAGCAGTACTCTCAACGCTCCAAGTTACATTGGAGAGGCTCAAAGTTCTGCCATTCTTCTCTACGGTCTTATCGATGTAGGAAGAATCATTTCGGTCGAGGCCGGTGTAGTTCTTTGTCACTGTCACAGTATAGGAACTGCGCTTATAGCCGGCTGCCTCCGTTTTGAGAGTGCTATGATCGAGCGAAAGTGTGCCGGAGGAGACTCCGTCATCGTACTCGATCGTAGGTTTCAGCTCAGCAAGGATATCTTCGAGGTTCTTACTTGCGGTTGTGACAGTGACAACCTCGGTATGTGCGTTCTCTTCCTGGTAGCGCTGCTCTTCTTTGACAATATCGCTCATAGAATACAGGAATCCGTCATACTCGAAGTCGTCTTCATACAGGTCGGAGGGATCCTGATCCGGAAGAAGCGTATAGGTCTTGATGGCAAGCTGCTGGCCGTTCAGATTCTGGTAGGTGACATCGTCCGGAATGTACGATGCCGCGCTCGCTCCCATCGTCATGGATACTGCGACGACAAGAATGAGCATCAATGATGTGATTCGCTTTTTCATGGTTTTAACCCTTTCATAATTTGAGGCGTTACGCGACCGGGTCGGTCGGATACTCACCTGTAGTAAGGCGGCCTTTGCCGCGCTTGTACTCGCTGATGCATTCTTTCAGCATGGTAAGGAGGTCTTCATAGGTCAAGCTCATCGATAGCCAAAGACATTGCCGGTACATATAGATCATGCTGTCATCCGCCAGGAAGACGGAATGCCAACCTGTGACCGACACCAGATTCAGCTCATTCGCAATGCTGTGCATCTGTTCCACGTTGATATCTGCGAGCAGAAGTTTGTCTGCAACTATGATGGATAGGATGGGATAGCTTCGGATCATGGAGACAAGGACGATGCATTCGATATCATCGTCCTTGTGGATGGCAACGTATGTGTCACCATGCTGCTCCACGATATTGAGGCATGACCGAATGACCTCCCTGCAGTGTTCATCGATCGCATCGCGGCTGCTGGGAGAATAGTTCATGTTGGGTTACCTCAATCTGGTATGGCGCTTAATGATTCTGGTGATAAATCCAAGCGCAATACCGTTTTCTTCATCGACCCTTGTGACGCGGAAACTGACCGTATCCAATCTGCTGGGCATGTCGATGGAGCGATACAGCTTCGTTTTGGCATTGACACCCGCTTGAAGACGGACGAAGAAAACGCGGTCTTTCACACCGGTAACAACGCCGAAGTAGTTGGAGTTGGGGACGATCTTCTCCAAGGCTGCCCGATCCGGGTTTTCAGAGGCGTCCTTGATTGAGAGGTTGACTGCGTAAGTGTCACGCTGCTCGTTGTATGTCACATCGAGAACTCTTGCGACAACCAGATCGCCTGTGGAGTGGAGATCCGCAATATCGGAAAACCATTCCCAGGACACGTTGCGTGCGTAAATTTCCGTATCAACGCCGCACGCTTCTACCATCATCGTGTTATTTCCAACGGTAAGGACTCGGCATGCCATAAGGATGCCGGGCTTCACACGCCCTGAAGCGTAGTAGCGCTTTTGCCGTTGCAACATGGCAGCTTTACGGGACCCGATTGCAACGCGCTCTTTGAAATCGACACCAGCTGGGATAAAGTCGATCGTAGCGCCAAGCATCCGCCCAATTTGGACTCGGACACTTCGAGGGATCGGTTCATCTTCTGGCCATTCGATCAGAGTCATCTCGCGAACGGGGATTTTGACACAGAGTCCCTCGAAATCAATGGGAACGATTGGCATGCCATTTTCGGTATAGGTCATCCCTGCGCTTACGATTCCAGTCAGGATCTGCTGTCTTCGCACTGCGCCAGCAAGATAGCCCCATTTCGCTTCTTCACTATCCTCGCGTGTGACGCCACGTTCCAGATCATTCAGTTCAAGAAGATCCTCACTACCCTGACGGCGTGACATCTGTGCAGGGGCCTTTTCAACAGGGATGGTTTCCTGAGCGGTCTCTTCAACGGCTTCAGTAACTTTCTTCTTAGGCATTTTTCTTCTCCTTTCCTAGAAGAGTTCATCCGCATTCACGACCTTGCGAGTTGTGCTGCGTGGTGGCTTCCCAGGTGGTTTCTTCTGGGAACCAACATTAGCTTTTTCTGCCGGTATGGCCGCAGTTACGGATGGTGAAGATACACCGCTGGCAGATACAGAGGAAGCCTGACTGCTTTTCCAGTCAGGCTCGTGTAAGATTGCCTTGCGGCTCTTCAGTTTTTTATAGTCCGGATGCAGGGAGTAGTCAAAGCGCTTGGCTCGCATGACTTTCTGACCTCTTATGAAAATCAGGACCTGATCCGGGGTAAACGCAAGACCTCATCAGGGGGTAAGCAATGGGCGCCGGCCAAGTGAGTTGGTCTTACGGAATCTTGGGGTATAATCGGTAATGTGCATGGTGTTGAGTTCCCGCATCGTACCTTCCACTTCGACTGATGCTGTTCCAATGCGGTCGCTGAAGTACTCAGCGGTCAGCATATCTGTGCATCCGAGAAAAACCGTACTGTCACAGGCGCCGAGGATCTCTTGCCATTGATCGTCTGGGTATCGGTTGCGCATTTGGCCGACATTTTGAAAAAAGACGGCGACGGAGCAACCTCTTGAACGGATGGTAGAGCATTTTTTAGTGAAATCGGGGATAAGGCAGCAGTTGGGAAACTCATCAAGGATGAATTTTACCTTCGGGTGCAGCATCCCGCCCTCACAATAAGCATCGGCATAGCGGATCAGACGAATGAACAGGAAGCTAAAAACAAGGAGCTGAGGAAATCATAAGTGCTATCCTGATCGGAGACGATGCAGAAATATGCGCACTTTTGTTTACCGGGCAGCTCCAGGTCGATCTCATTGTAGGAGGTGATATTCCGCACCTGCTGGGCTTGCAGAACTGCCAGCTTGCTTCCGAGGCCGATGATAACACTCGTGCGAACGGTTTCGCTCGATTGCCTGAAGATTGCGTAGGGCGCAGATGCAGGTGATGGAGGAAGCAGCTCTCCCGTGTATTGGTTCGCGTGCTCGTGGCTAATGCTGGCCATCATATCAGATAAGCCCTTTTCGGTTTGAGTATAGAGAAGGTCATACACCGTCGCGATGTTCCGCTTTTCCGGAGGCATCTCCAACGCAACATAGAGAACAAGCGCTTTTAGAAGGTTGAGTTCTGCGTTGTACCAGAACGCGTCTTTCGAATCACCGATAGTGTTCTGGAGTACAATGTCGGCAAAGGTCTGGGCCATGAGCTCACTTGATCCGACTTCACCAAGACAGTTCCAAGAGTCGCTATGATCCATTTCAACAAGGTTGAAGACTTTGACGATATATCCGTTCTCGCGGAGATACTCACCCATAGATTCATATAGTTCGGATTTTGGATCAGTCAGGATCACGCTCTCACCACGCTTGACCGCTTGCAAAACGAGGTTTCGTGAGATGGCTCTGGATTTTCCCGTACCGGAAGATCCGCATACGGCAAGATTTGCGTTGAGACGGGTATCCTTTGGAAGCGTCAGGACTTGACCATCCGGGAGCATCCCAAGGATGTCTTGGCTGGTCCTTTTTGCACTTATCACCTCAAAGCATGCAGATGCCTCTTTGGGTGACATGAAGCTTGCCGTTCCGTAGCTTCCAGAATTCGATACGGTCAGATTGCGATCAGAGTCCGTCACACCATTTTGGCCCCATCCAATTCGGAGTCCAAATACACAGAGTACGGCAATGCCAAGGACTACAACCCCAATGGCGATGAGTCCTTCTGGAAAGTGAAACAGCGCTTGAACCACCCGTCCGATCTGCGAGGATGGAAGCCCTGGCGAAGTACGATAGTCACTACCCGCCGCTTTCCAAGCATTGATGTTAATAATGAATTGCGCAATGATACCAGCAGCGTAAAGCACGCAAGGAATCAGGACGGCAAGGCTAAGTGCTATTTTCAGTTTTCTTTTATCCATAATCTAATCTGCTTTCTAACGGACGTACCTCAATGGCCGGCCCCACAATTCTCTGGATAACCTGCGTCTGATAGTCAAAACAGAGCATGATCGGGCTACCTCGAAAACCTTCCGGCATCGGGTGGATATCCGATAGCATGAGTAGGTCACATTGGTAGTTCAAAAGAACAGGCCTGTCGAGCGAGGTCTCGATTGCGTCATATTCACGGGTAGGGATTCGTGGTGGGTGGAAAGGTGATAATGCGGCGCGATTGATTTCCATCGCCAGTTCATCGTGGAGGATGAGCTTCAGGAGAGTGTCACCTTCCTTGTTATTGGTAAGGAACAGGCATTGAGCAAAGAACGTTGAAACGACGAAGTACTTGTTCCCAAATGGCTTTGCTCCATGACAGAGACGCTGTGCCACACTCATGGTGGATCCGATGACGATCTGGTGGATTGACGTGATACCGAAACCTCTTGCGAGCAGAAGGCTTTTCACAGCGGCAGCATAGTTCTCCTCGCTATTCTTCATCCAATACATTCTTGTACTGCCTGTGAAGTAAAGAAAGAAGCAACATCGCCCTTTGACGATAATACCGATCGTGCGTGAGCTCTTGGATACTGACTCCGGGGAGTACTCCTCGATGGCGACACGCAACTCGTGTGCGGCGTAGTAATAGATTTTGTTGGGATCCGGCACGACCGCATTCGTTGCTCTTTTGGCAGGCGACATGAGAGATGGCTTTTGAGAGATGAGGAGCATCGCTCCGGCCGCGTTAGACATAACCGTACCAATAGCAATTGCGTGAAGCCGCAGGATTTTGTCGATCCAACCAGGGTAAATGCGCTCAGAGCTATTGACTCTTGAATAGATCATGGACACCGCTTCAGGATCCCTCTGTGCAACATACTCGAAACCCTTCTGCGTCAAGCTCATTGAACGAATCACATGGCGCTTATGCTTCTTCCGATATAGCCGCACATAGCCTTCCCGAATCGCACGATACATGACCCTGCGATTCCATTCAGCGCCGCCACCGATCCGCACCGCCAGCTGCGTCGGAAACTCGATACAATATCCAACAAACCAGAGCAATTCGAGTAAGCGATCATTCTTACATGTAATCATAGACACTCCAATCAAATCAGCAGCAAGGCTGCCAACAGGCTGCCCGAGGCTGCGCATACAACCACTCCCGAAAGCGCAAAACTGACCAAGCAAAAAACACCCAGACAGAATTTGTATTGCCTAACACTACCTATTTCTGCGCTCCCTGAGTGGGGGACAGCTCATATGCACGAAATCACTACCAATTTCTGCCCATCACTCAGAGCAGGTTTTGGTAGTTGTTTTAATGTGATTTTTGGCCCAGGATGAAAGCGTTTCAGGTCTCATCAGGTAGAACTCTGCGCTGTCCCGATCAGACATCCTCGTAGCCTGGAGGACCGTGCATAGGAGACCGCTATCATTGGTCAGTAGCATCGATTCAATGACATCTAAATACCGCTTGGTTTCAATGTTGTCATAGTCACGAATGCGCCTTTTTCCAAGAGCAGCATCATAGTTATGAACAATGCAGATGGCGCAGCTACCAAAGCGCTCCATTGGGTTCTCTTTGAGATAGTCCATAATCGCGTACCGAAGTGGCCGAGTCAAAAATGCTTGATTATCTCGCTGGTTCCTTTTCGGAAGAATCGCTGGAACAGAGATCTTGAGCCAATCATGAGTCTCCTCGACCTTAATCCCCAGCAGATCCGCCACCTCACAATAGAATGGCGCCGTATCATTACGAACTGTTCTGGCGGTCAGATTTCTCAGAGTAACCGAGGATACTTCTGCCGATCTAACCAGACTAAAGAGTTTTTGCTGGGGTTATACTGATCCATACGCTCTAAGTCGCTAGCAACCTGAAAGAGTTCGTGGCTGATACCATCAAAATCAGAAGCCACTTGGCGCATGACTTGAATGTACTTGGGGTTATCCATATCACACCTCATAGTTTGTAGATTTGCTCTACGCCGTCAGAACCAGTCAGGACTCCATAATCGTTATCATCTCTGGGAATCAGCTCATCCAGAGACTTCATATCATCTACGACAATCAAACGAACGGACGCCTCTGGCACGAGTGTGCGAGAGGCGTTGATCGATGGGATATTGCGTTGGCTACCAGAAATCAGATCATAATCCTTATCGGCTGAAGAGAATGAGAGAATTGCCGGAGGTTCACTCGCACAAAAATCCAGCACATGATCTCTCATCTGGATGAATGCCCAGAAAGCCATGATGGCTTCCTGCGTCTTCCGTGATCTAATGAGTATCGACTTGTTGCGAGGAATTGGCCGTCCGGCGAGAAATAGGCCAGACCCTCTTGCCGGAGACGTGCGAGGATCTGGCCATAGGAACGATTGCTCATATGATCGAAGAGCAACCGCATTTGTCGCTGTTCAACGACACCGAAGATGGTCAGCAGCCGAATCATAAAGGCAACTTCCCTCCTTCGAACGGTATTGGAAAACTTCATTATGCTCTCCTTTGTGTAGAGATAGGAAACCGCATAGTGTAAAGGAAAACCGCAATTACGCTTAGTGTAGAGCTAATGTAAACATGACCTTTGCTGTGTTTTCATTCGACAACATTATGTGTATTTTGGGCGATCTTTTCCTTGAGAATCTGGTTGAGTTCCATGCGGTCGGTTGTAATCAGTTGTTTCTCCAAGGGGATGCCTTGAACGAAACTGTGATGTGGTTGGAGTTTGTGGAGATCAGTCCTTGGCCGCGTTCAAAACGAGTGATCGACATGATCTCAGCATCAGATAAGTGGAGAATGTGCTGGACGCGCTGCGCCTCATCATTTTCCAAGTTCAAAATGATTTTGGTCTTTGCAACATTTAAGATACCTTTGCCGAACCGGCTTCGATCAAGGTCGCCAATATCCTGGGTGGCAGCAATGGCCGCACCGCCGTAGCCACGAATGATCTTGAAAATCTCCTGAACCCACTCGCCTGCAAGGGCCTTGGTGTTGTTTGGGTTATTGTTATCATCGTCTCCAATCAGCTCCCACGCCTCATCAATGAAGATGGCTTTCTCCTTGGTGCGATCCTCCTTTGCCTTATCCCAAACATAGTCCAGAGCAACGAACATGCCCACAGGGAGCAGCTCGCCTGTAAGCTCAGAGATGTCCAGTACGGTATAGAGGTTATCGAGTTGGACATTGGTGTGTTGGTTGAAGGTCTTCGCAGAGCCGTTGACAAGACGATTGAGAATGTTGCCCATGCGCTTCGTTTCCGGAGACTCCATAAGGATCTCATAGACATCTCCCAGCAGGGGCATCTCGCGATACCGATCCGGATGGTCTGGGTCGATCAGCGACTCGTTGTTGTGCGTGATCCCTTTCTTCGCATAGGTTCGAATCAGTGCTTCGTCAAGGAGCTGTCGTTCTTCATGACTGATATCTGGAATTAGCAGCGAGAAGAAAATGTGCAGCTGCTGAATCTTTTTTGCCAAGATCGAGTTCTCACTAACTACGCCGTCGATCAACTGATTGGCGCTGAGATCCTGCTTGCGGATCTCGCAGACATTGATACATTGTTTCGATGCCGGACTGATGGAAATGAACTCACCGCCAATGTTGTTACAGGCTCTCAGAAACTCATGGCCTTTGAGAGGTGCTATGATGAAGACCTGGGTACCTTTCCGACGCATGCGGAGAGCTATCAACTGGAGCGTAAAGGTTTTGCCGGCACCGCTGGTTCCCAGAAGAACCATATTGGCGTTTTTATATACGCGGCTGTTGAAGATATCAACTATGACCAAGCTGTTGTTATGCTGGTTGACTCCGAGCAGGATGCCGTTCTCATCACTCATCTCAAACGAGGTGAAGGGATAGCAACTGGCCGCAGAGGATGTCAGCATATTGCGCTTGCTGGCCTCGAACAACTTCTTATCCAGCTTACAGAACGGAAGGATCGAGAGAAGCGCCTGTTCCTGCCTGAAGCGGCAGATACGAATGTCCATATCCTGTGAGATCATAAGGCGACGCACTTCAGAGATGCGCCACTCCAGGTTTTCCAGAGTATCTGCAGTAACCGTGACCAGGGTGTTGCAGTAGTAGAAGTCCTCGTAGTTCGCAAGACCTTCCTTCAGGAAGTATCCGGATCGAATGGCGCTTTCGAAATCATCAAAGTCCGAATTGGTATCCGAAGTGTCTTTCAAGCGACTGCGGTTGATTCGGATCTGTTGACCCAGCTTAGCCTGAATGCGTTCTTTTGGCTCGCGGGAAAAATAGAAATCGACATCGATCCCTTCGCCAGCATTGACGAGAATACTCGTCCACCCAGCCACAACGCGAGGATTATACCCATCAGAGGGAACAATGAGATATGCATGGTATACTCCGTCCATTACTACATATGACCCATGAGTCAAGTCAATGGAATCGGGGGCCAGTACACTTTTAAGGGAGACTGGTACTGTGATGTCGGTATCCCTCCGAGCTAGCTGGAGCTCCCCGATGCGCTGCTCAACTGTTTTTACCTCACAAGTTGATCGGTTGAAAATGGTGTAGAGAATCTCCAACAGGAAAGCGTTTTCGTCATCATGGGTAACAACCGCATTGTCGCAGTGTAGGAAATACTGCCGCGCTGTCTGAACAGTCGTTTCCAGAGCCGAGACAATCTCCGAGTACTCCGGTTTGCGATTCGTGACAGCTTCATACTCAAAAATCACAAGGAATCTGCGGGTAATTGCTTCTCGCGAGCCAATTGTCTGAATAAGGCGATAGTAGTCCAGCTGCAATTCTCGGCACTTTGGATTACTCTCGGACTCCATATCCCGCTCAATGGTACTCAGGTGTTTTCCGATGTCGGCCTTCTTTGTCAACACTTTGATTTGGATTTTTATGGGGGAAATCTTCATCCAGCTCGCGAAGCTGGCAACGATATTCTTCTGCTCAGATGTACTGCGTAAAAAGAAAGTTGATCGGTTCAACTTCGAGGACTCTGATGTAACGACCGTCCTCCATTTCAATAATGCCGTTGCGGATATCCTTTACTGGAACAAAGTCTTCCGAGTAAGTCACCTGCTTTTTATGACTTGGCATCATCTTGCGATTATTTTTGTTGAGCTGCTTTTCGGTTTTTGCAGGGCGTTTTCGTTTCTTGCGAGGCTGCTTGATCCGAATGCCTAACTCTTCGGGCGGCTTGGTAGCTTCTTGCTCCCATATCCTCTTTTTCTGTTTCCTATCGGTTTCAGGTATAGTGACATCAGAGCGATAAAGGTTCCGCCGGTGAATGAACCAGCGAACCCAATTGATCGCAAATTCCGAAAGTGAATCGCCCTCAAAACCGATGATGCCAAAAATACCAAGCGGGAGTGGGAGCAGGCAAAGAATGATAATCCGCACAGTAAGCGACATAGGCAACTTGATGATGGGAATACCCGTCAACAAAACGAGCACGCAAGCTTCAATCGCATTGCGTGCTCGAATCATGCCGCCAAATAAGCGCCCACTTGCAAGAAAGTTTGGCGGGATATAGTAAATATCCCGTTCTTCGTTCGGTTTGCTCATGTTCTGCCTCTATTCTATTGTCAGTTTCCGATGATCCAAAACGGCCCACCGGATCCAGCGCGCTTACTAGCTTCGTTGAGGATAATGGACATATCCCAACTCTTCTCGGGCGCTTATAACTGGAAGGATCTGCGACGAGTATCTTCCCATCGGATGTGCAGCCTCTCAGGACAATGAAATGGCCACTCGATGTAAAATGGCCTTTCGTCATGAGTGCAACGACTAACTTGCCCTCCGCAAGCGCATCAATGATACGCTGTGGTTCAGAAGCTGTGCAGCCAGCGACACTCAGGCTCCACGCTTGTGCTGCTCCTGGTATCAAAGAACGATAAGAACCATTACCGCTGCACCAGTACCCGTGCTCGTATGCCCATTGTGCCATATGAGGCGGATCAATGGTTTCTGAGGTAAGACTGGATATCACTATGGCCATTGCAGTCGGGCCGCAGGCATAACCACCAATCGTATCTGTACCATAGGGCGAGTACTTCCACCGTTCATCTAACTGATTGTAATAGACAACCTGTGTTTCGCCGTCAGCAAAAATGACCCCGTCGTAGGATAGGCCCATTGCTGAGAACTCTGTTTCACTTAGACCTTGGTAAATTCCATCGCCCAAGAGGACAGTCAAGTTTTGCGCATATTGGCTTGCAAGGAGTTTCTGATCGTCTGACAGGTGGAAGACCTGATCGGCAAAATACGCTTCTCCATTATAGGAGATGGTATAGATCCGAATGGTCTCATGAATGGTTTCGCCCGAGTCTTCGTCACCTTGCTCAGGGGGAATTTCTCGCTCTTCATCCGTGAAAGCAAAAGAGTAGAGCTTATCCTTGTTAGCGGTGAGCAAAGCCTCCATATCTTCCTTGGAAATAGATGCAATTTCTGTGTCCTTGTGTGCGCAATACTGGGAAACAAACGCATTTGCATTAAACACCACATCAGCGCCAAAGGGATTGTTGATCTCTTTTCCATCACAGCCGGACGATGCAAAATCAGAATCAATGCGTTCAAGAACATCCGTTAATCCTTCAGAGAGGATGGAACTGATGCCCTCGTTGATGGCTGTCATATTCTGGACTAACACTTCATCGTTCGAGATTCCATTCGGGGAGTCCGTTCCATCGCCCAATAATGATCCGAAGATGATAGAAGGAAGCATAGCTACAAGAATTAGAGGCAACAAAACTGCCGCGATCAACGGAATCAGCCATTTTGCAGAAGACTTCCCTGCTTCAATTGCCGCACCATGAGCACCACCTGCAGCTGCGCCTTGGCAATATTGGAAATTGCTTTTGCCAGTCTTTGCGGCACCCGCAACTGTGGATTCGGTCGATGTTTGCTGCTGGCTTTTTTCATCACTCATTAGATTTTGTCCTTTCTTTTGGGAACAGGCGGCATCTGAGAAACGATGCGTTCCTCATACCTAATCTTGTCACCTTCATCGGTATAGGGCGTTTTCTCAACTTTGGGCTGAGCATACTGCCGATACCACGAGGCACCGTCTACTGTTTGGACTGTATCATACGGGCCAGTTGGGGCCATGTATTGTTCTGTGCTGTACATAGCAAACTCCCTATCTGACTGCCTATCAGGTGAGACCTCAAGGCCCGTGATGCGTCCACCGCCGATTTCAACATTCTGAAATATGGGTGGCGCTCCAGAAATGCGTGCACTCTCAACCACAGAACCGTCGTGCTCTCTAGCGCCAGATGGGATAGGTGTCCCATTTGCAGACGCAGTAGGAGAAGCTGTTCCTGCGGCTGTACCGCCATCAAGCGTAACTACGTCTTCTGACGTAACGGGAGATGGAGGGATGAGGCCACCATCATCTGCAAGTGCGCTACCTGAGTCAACAGGCGAATAGCCCAAATAGCTTGTCAATGCCTCAGCCGCCTGATCACCGGTGATGGACCCGACTGAGGATATGCTGCCTTTTGCCACAGCTCCAACAACGCTCATTGCAAATTTGCCTCCATTTTGCAGGCTTGATTCGAACATAGCGCCACCCACAAGATTGCTGAGTCCTTTTGCATTGCCTGTAGCGCTTGCGGCTGCCGCGTTTCCAGCAGCACATCTCGTAACGCCGACAAGGCCGTTTCCTCCACCTGTAAAAGCAGCGCCGGCGGCCTGTGCATTTGTGTGAGTGCTGTTACTTGAGGAATGATGGTTAAATACAGTTCCACCTACAGCCCCCGCAACAGCAGCAATGCCGCGTCCGGCAACCATGAGCTCAGTCAACATACTTCCACCGGTTCTGCCGACATTGATTCCCAAAGAAGCCATAAAACTATCAATTTTCTGGCTGACTTTAAGGAATCCAATGGCGCATAGAAACCAGATAAAAACATTGCCAGCAACTTCTTCCTTGCTCGATGCCGCAATGGCACTTTCTACTTCGCTCTCATCGATGGCAAAGGCGGCTGTCGAAAGTACGCATAAGAGCAGCAATACAAGCAGTATGATATGGGCTTTTCTCTTCATCTTTACCTCCTCAAACGGATAACGGGTTGGCAAGAAAACTGCCAACCATACTCGTGAATAAGCGCAGGCACCATGCATTCATGATCAGCAAAAAAAGCTGGCCTCCAAGCATTCTGCACCATGCACTAAAGACATTTGATGTGTTTTCTGATGCCCCTGTAGCGAATGCGACTGGAGCTGTGTAGATCAGAACGCCGACGAGAATGTATCTCTCCGCTGCCTCGAATAGAAGCTTGATATAGTTCCATGCTACGATGAGCACCAAAATGAGTACAATCAAACTTACCGAGCCGGACACAAGGCTGCCCACCAAAACTGTTACTACGCTGGCAAAACTTGCAAACTCGATTGGGGGAAGTGCTGTGTCTACCACCCAGTCGTATGGCGTTCCTACGATTCCCAAAACGAGCACCATAATCTGATCCGCAAAAAGTGCTAAAAAGATAAAGAGAATGGATTTGATGGCGAGCTTGACTGGATCCTCCGCACTAAGGCCCAGTCCAAGCCCAAAGTTTCTGAATAGCTGCCACACAAGGTTCAGTAAGATGAAGCCTACACCAATCGCTACGAATATTTCATAGAGCGTCTCGGCGGCTGGGAAATAGCGTAGAAACGTGCTCATATCACAGCCTAGCGCACCGAGTACGGACCCTGTGATCAGATCCAGCAGATTCATGACCTGTGTGGCAATCCACTCAACAATACTGTCTAAGATTCCCATGCGACTCCTCCTGCATCTGCTTAGAAGTGGCCTAACTCATCATCGAAGCTACTTTCAGGCAGGTAGTATGCTGCGGTGAGGCACATGGCAATGCCAGCGACAATACCGGATAAGAAACAGATAATATTCTTCATGTCTTGATTCTCCTTCGTAATTAGGGAGTCCAAGTGCCACCGGAAAAGAATGGTGTCACATAGGCCATGATAAAGCCAAGGCTATTGAGAATGGCCCAAGTAATAATGATCCGCTTTAACCATGCACGGGACTCATCAACCGTTCGTCCAGATCTGGAGAAGTTCATCAGAAGAAGCGCAATAGCCGCAGTAACAACAGCTGCGATGGTGCTGATGCCGAGGATTTGAGTGTACACATCCTGCATGATTGCACTCGCCTTCGTCCAAATGGTGTCAGCAGCAAAGGCGCGTGTGGAAAACATGGTCAGCATCGTAGGCACGAGAAAGGCAGTATATAGGCCTCGGCCTGCATTTACATTTCTGAATCGCTCCTGCAGCTTCTTGATGACGGCAGGTTTGTTTAGATTCATATTGGGAAGTCCTCCTTTCAAATAGAGCCGAAAAGAAAAGCCGGGAACTCGGGCAGTACGACCTGAGTTCCTGGCTTCACATGAAAAATGCCTCCCGATGAAAGGAGGCAGTCCATCAATGAATCTTTTCGACGCTATCATCTTACCATTTAGGGGATACAGATGCAATTAAGCAGAACTTCAAGTTTCGTTCGGAAATAGTTCAATAGTGCTTCAAGGTAAAAACTGCTTGATAATCTCCATGCAATCACGCGCCGTGTAACCCCACAGAATGCGGTCAATCGCTCGAATTGCCATGTTGAGATAGCTATGATAGGTTACCATCGACATGGGGAATCCTTGCCGATCAAGTTCCGATAGGATCACCTCACGATTCGCGGGCTTCTTTTTTGAGAAGTATGTGAGGTAGAGGACTTGATACATCAGCTCACCGTGGTCTGGATCCATTCGCACCGTATTAAGCGCGTTATCAATGATCTGGAGCATGTTCTTGCTCCGAATAACTGTTCTGGCGTACCCCTCCAGTTTAGAACCGGACAAATCCACGCCAGCCAATTCGGCATTGACTTCAAGTGTGGAAAGGCGGGTGCCATGCTCCATTTCCATTCGAACATTCATATCTGCTTCCGAGATTTGGATCGCATATGCTACTTTCCGGTACTGCTTGAGCAGATGCCTTGTGTTATGATACTTATCCGCATCCTTGCGTTTTGTGGTCTTCGCCTCTAAATGATCAACACCGGCTTGGATGCCGGTTTCGATCTCTGTTTTCAAAGCTTCTTTTTCTATCTCAAACGCGGGAGTGCTATCTGATGTCATTGTTTCATCTCCTTTCCGGATTGGGACTCAGTCGGTGGATCGCGGTTATTCTTCTCCTGATTCGTTACCTCCCAGTCTAAAGCACTGTAGAAGACTAATGGAATTTGGCGAGCAAAAAAAGAACTTCGGATCACCAGAAACACTTGAATTCTCAAGGCTTTTCGTGGCTTCCCTATAGTGTGAGCGGGCGGGACGCGAGTTTCAATGCTGATATCCATCTTGCCTTCATCGGGATCGATCAAATCAGCAGCCTTTGTAATGCCAATGATTTCGCCAATGCTGCTTAGTTCGAGCTCTTCGCAGGTATCACCGAAAATCATTTCTCGATACCGACACATTGAAATGACAGAGCCGCGTGAGCTTGAAAAACTCACACGGCTGATAATTCCATATTCGCCAGCTTTCAACATGAAGCGGCCAACGCGTGATTTTGACCAACCCCAACGTTTTGCTAGGTAAGTATATGAGAGCAACGGCACACCTCGCATATTGGAGTAATACACGACCGGCATATACTCCGAACCTCGCACCTTGGGATCGTTTAAGATGGTGTGCAGCCACATGTCCATAATGGCATCCAACTCACTAAATACGATTCCTTCTGTTTTGTGAGCGATACGCAGGAGCATTCGGCCAACAGGTAATGGGAAGAAAAAGAACCCGGAGCCCTTATAGCTATAATAGTTGTACTGAAGGCTTGTGCAATGCTCTTTCCAATTGGTGATGGAAAAGCGAATGATCTCATTCTCTTCATCCAGCCATTCATAGGTCAGGAACCCGTATTTCTCGTAATAGTCCAATTGCTCAAGAGCTTGTCTTTTGGAATGGACACGCAGAATCCTGGGTAACGATCCAAGCTTGCAGATCCATTGGCCAGGTGCCTCCATGTATCTCTCTCCACTGATCATACGCTCATTCGAGCGGAAGTTCGCATAGCTAAAGAGTGCCATGAGACTGAAAAGATGGACGGTTCCTTCATTTCGGAATTCCTTGTGGTTATTAAAGTGACGGAACCACGGTTTCCATATCCTGACTTTCGGAAAGCTCACTAATTGTTGCTTTTGTATGCAGTTCATCTCATACACCCCCTTTCCAGCAAAGTAATAGGTTTAAGATATCGATTCCAAGTCCCCTGGTCAAGGGGACACAGGCATTTCAGCCTCGGCCCATGCTTGTGGGTGCGTCGTCCCTCGGTTTGAGGCCTAGCCGGACGAGTGTACCATTGTTTTCCCGTGTTGTCATCGCTATGAGGCTTGACCACGCCTCTTTCACTTGCTCATAGTGGCTCGGACACGGTGATGTCTTGGAATCGTATGCAGTTTTCAAGGTGCAGTACTGGGAAAATCGAGTGAGA
>VOFH01000392.1_pt1 | contig 82000 bp, 120 predicted proteins | sample 5384091 | NCBI WGS metagenome assembly VOFH01 (sample SAMN12384727, study PRJNA508395) | human gut metagenome | isolation source: healthy gut G | host: Homo sapiens
TTCTATATCTGTATTTCCGAGTTTACCGTATTCCATAGTGCTCTCCTTATCTTAATCCAGCGTACTCTTTCTCCGATACCGCCTCACACCACTCATTGGAACAATCCACTCCCGGCACCTCAATTGCCAGATGGGAAAACCATTCATCCGGTGCTGCGCCATGCCAGTGTTTCACTTCTGCCGGAATATTGATGCAGTCACCCGGTTTCATTTCTACAGCTTCTTTACCTTCTTCCTGATAATATCCTCTTCCGGCAACACATACCAGGATCTGCCCGCCTCCACTTTTTGCATGATGGATGTGCCAGTTATTTCTGCATCCAGGTTCAAATGTCACATTAAAAATTCCAACCTGAGAAGTAGAGATCGGTGCAAGAAAACTTCTGCCAGAAAAATACTGTGCAAAGCCATCATTTGGTGCACCAATTGGAAATACCATCTCTTTTGCATGCGCCCGCATCGCTTCCTCTTCGTATGGCAAATCTCCTTCGCCTGTTTCCCACACTTCCTTTGCAAGATTGAAAACAGCCCATGCTTTTGGCCATCCTGCATAAAATGCGACATGTGTGATTACTGCGGCAATCTCTTTTTGTGTTACACCATGATTTTTTGCATTTTGAAGATGATATTTTAAAGAAGAATCTGTAATTCCGGAAGCCATCAGAGCAACCACTGTGATAATACTTCTTGTTTTTACGTCGATATCCTGGTTATTCCAGTTTTCGCCGAAAAGTACATCATCGTTAAAATGTGCAAATTCCGGTGCGAATTCACCAAGTGCATTTCTTCCTGCTGTCTGTACTATTTTTCCCATATTCTGTATACCTCCATAACGCTATTATTTATAAAGATTTTACCCATTCACTTTTATTCATCCAGTCAAGATCAAGCTTTGTATATGGAACTTTTGGCTCAATCTCAAACAAATCCGCTTTTACTTCCTCTGCGATCATCTCTGCTACTTTTTTTTGTTGTTCCGCTTGCACTGAAAAATGCCACTAATTTTTTACTCATAATAAAAAGCCCCTTTCTTTGCATATTTTTCACAAAAAATAGATGTATAAGATTTACATTCATCTTACACATCTATTTTAAGCTCTATCACTTCATTATGTCTAATGCTTATATTGAATTTTGTTTTATGCCTGAAAAGCATTAATCTCCTCGATCATTTTACGGACTGCCAAAGAATATGGGATATTACGTCGCCAGGCAATCACCGTACTGGTCGTGATTTCAGGAGAAATTCTTCGCTGTACAAGAATATCCTCCCGCCAATACTTTGCAGCACCTTCGATTGATATTGGATAGCCCAGTCCATTTGCCGCCATAACTCCTGCATTTGTTCCGAGATTACTTGTAAAAGCAATCTGCAGTTTCGAAAAGTCTTTTCCAAACCAATTGGCAAGTTCACTTTGAACATTTACTCTTTCCGGCAGGATCAATGGTTTTCCAATAAGATCTTCTTTTCTTATAAACTCTTTTTCTGCCAGTGGATCATCCGGCCGCATTCCAACACACCAGTGATCGCAATCTGTGATTCTGATATAATCCAGCCCTTCGGTATCCACCGGCTCCATGAATAATGCAATATCTACAAGTCCTTTGTTCATCATCTCATACACTGCATCTGCTGTTGCAGTATGCAATACAATCTGAACCAGCGGGTATTTTTCTTTATATGTTTTACATATCTTCGCCAATGTCTCCACCGCTGCAAATTCACCGCATCCAATGGTTATATTCCCCTCTACAACATCTTCTTTTCCTTTCAGTTCCTCAAGTGTTTTTTCCTCAAGATTAAGGATCTCCAGGGCACGCCTTTTTAATAAAATTCCCTCTTCAGTAAGCGAAATTTTCTTCCCGCTTCGAATAAATAATGTTACTCCAAGCTCCTCTTCAAATGCCGCCATTTGTCTGGATAGCGTTGGCTGGGTAATATGCAATTGTTCTGCTGCTTTTGTAAAGCTCTGTTCTTTTGCCACCGTCAGAAAATAGCGCAATAGTCTTAATTCCATATTTATATACACCTCTTTTATGAGAAAGAATAATATTTTCAGTAGAATAGGATTGATTATCATCCCTCCAAATTTCGATTTCTCAGTTTCAAAAACTAAAAGTTGTTGTATTCTATACTGATACATCAATAGAATTACGAACTAGCCTATTACCATTTTTGACAAGTGTTGCTTCCACTGATTCTTTTGTGACATTATCAAGAATACTTGTATCAAATTTTTGTCCCGGTTTCCAATTTGGATTAGCTGCTTTCACTGCTGCATACATAGCGGATCTATACTGTCCTTCATATTGTTCTAAAGTCCATGTACCACTTAAACGTTTATCTTTATTCACACTTAATTGATAATCTTTGAAAATATCTGAACGCTTAGTTGTATCACCATTTGAAACACCATTTTCTTGAATAAATTCTTTCTTTACATTATCAAACATTTTTTGACGATATTCCTCAGATACATTCGTGAGTTTCTGCCACGATGTACCTTTGCCAGTAACATCCATTCCTGCCACTCCATTTGCATTCAGTAAATCCCCATCGGAATCAAATTGTTTCATCAAATTATTAACAATAGTATCCCTTCCACCAAATATTTCATATATCATTTTTTCTTTTGGAGACATCATAGCTTCGTTCTGAATTACTCCTTCTAACCAGCCTTTTTCTTCCAAAGCTTTATATTGTTTGCTATTAGTATTGACACCACTATAGGCATTACCTAATCCACTAATATTCATCGACATACAAAAACCTTCCTTGTAAATAAACTAAAACTCCGTTTAAAACCAAATCATTATTATATATATTATATCGTCATATCTCCTACAAAAATAAATAAGGCAGTTCCACAAATCCAAAGATGATGGTCTATCAGAGAGACTGTTATATATCTTCAAGTTTAAAAAGATAATTTTCAATAATTTTTCAAAAATCAGAATCGACAATTCATGACAAATCAACCCTGAATCGGGGAACGTTTCTCATAGAAAAGAACTACAAAAAATAAGAAAATAAAAACGAAAAACCATTGTCTGTAGTATAAGTATTTGTTATTATGAAGTAAATAGAGGATATTTTACAAAGTAAAACTTAATCTAGAGAATCTGCCAGTGGAAGGCCTCTGTAGATACCAATGTATACAAAAGGAGAATGAAAAAATGAAAAAAGAAGACATGTCCTGTATCGACTGCGCAGTAAAAAACTGCAACAAAATGGATAAAACCTATCCGGATTTCTGTCTGACAACACACATGGATGAAGAAGTTCTAAATGAAGCTATGGAATGCTACAATGAAGACGAGAACCGCAAAGTAACAATCGCTGCAGCTGAAGTAGAGTATGAGAATTACTGCAAACATACCCGTGTCGAAGAAATCATGGATTTTGCAAAGAAGATTAATGCGAAAAAGATTGGGATCGCAACATGTGTCGGATTGTTGAAAGAAAGCCGTATCCTGGCAGATATCCTGCGCAGACATGGCTTTGAGGTGTATGGTGTCAGCTGTAAAGCCGGAACACAGAAGAAGACATCGGTCGGCATCCCGGAATGCTGCGAAGGTGTCGGTGTGAATATGTGTAATCCGATCCTGCAGGCAAAGCTTCTGAACAAGGCGAAAACGGACCTGAATGTTGTGGTCGGACTTTGTGTGGGGCATGACAGTCTGTTTTACAAATATTCCGAGGCACTGACTACGACAGCAGTGACGAAAGACCGTGTATTGGGGCATAATCCGGTGGCTGCGCTTTATACTGCGGATAGTTATTATTCGAAGTTGAAGAAGAGTGAAGAAGAGTAATATTTCTAATTTGGGCGTTTAAAGATACATAAAGATATCCCATTCAAGCATTTCTCTTTTTATCCAACGAAAAAAAGAACACACAACACTCTGTATGTTCTCTTTCTGTATGTGAAGTCCAATATTATACTTTGAAGTAGCTATCCAATTCTTTGAACTCTTCCGCTTTGATATTCCTGGCATTTATCGTTATCGTTCGACATATTACTCCTTCCATTTCATCCATAATAGAATACTATTTTCTTCTATAAATCAGAACCGAGTAATATGTGGAAGATTTTGGACATTTTAGCGTGATTTTTTCCAGATAAAACCAGACTTCCAACACATATCAGTATCTTTATTTTATTTTCATAAAGGACAGATTATGGGGATATTTTCCTGTATTCTGTACTTTTTCTGCATGTTATTGCTATATTGCTCTTTTCCGCTGCCTTAATGCCTCCATATCCGTAGAGTATCTGCTGGCTTTTTCCTGATCAGGTTCCTTTCCACGGCAGTTCTCAAATATCTTCATATAAATTTCATCCACCACCCCTACGATTTCTTTCTTGCATCTCACACATGTAATCTCAACACTGCAATTCCCTGCCACCTTAAACAACTGCTTTCCGCAGGACGGGCAGCTCACATATCTCATCTTAACTCTCTCAGTCATCATCAAAGTCCTCCTGACATTGTACAATTTGTGTACCATTCAACGGATAAGGGAAATGAAAACCATTGATGATTGTATACTCTGGATAAATGAGTTCCGATGTGCCGAAGTCCGCACCATTCATCCTGTGACCTTCTTGCTGATCTTTTCGACTGGTATAACACCATTAAAAAACTATCTCTCCTCCATAAACCACATATTGTTGTCTTCATAGAAAAGATGGCTCTCTTTTCCATCAACAATACAGGTGTAACGTATTCCGGCTCCTCCTGCTTTCAGGCTTGCCGCTCTTCTTACATCTGTTACTTTCTGAATCTCATATACATGGCCATCCTTCCAGATAAAGCTCCTTGGCAGAAGCCTTCCGTCATTTGTAAATTCAGCCATGACATTTACATATACCTTGCTGCTTTCCATAATAGTTCAATCCCTCCTGTCTATCCAAAGTACCCATGCGGATGTACCGTATGATCAGACTTTGCATCACATGCTGACAGTATTCTGTCACGGTACATAAGCCCTCTCTGGACACTGTAAAATCCAAATCTTTTGCGGATAATATCAACCGTCTCATCCATTTTCATCTGTTTTTCTCTTGCCTGAGGATCCATGAACATGTCCAGCTGCTCCCAGAAATAATCTGTCACAAGATCCGTTCCACGTATTCCTATGCTCCGCAGTGGCTTTTGAAAGAACTCTGGCCGGCTGCTTTTCAGTTCCTTATCATCTGCCGGCAGTCTGTAGTTGTCTTTGTATAGCCTGTATCCAGCCTCTGCAATCTCTTTGGTGATATTGCTCGCATTCTGTAACTTTACCTGTTTTGAAAAATGGAACAGTTCTTTGTCACGGACACTGATCTCAACAGTCCTGCACCGGAAACCATTCTCCCGGAGTCTTGCCGCTACACTTTCTGCCAGAATGTATAACACAATCTTGACATCTTCATCTGTTTCCATATCCCTGGGCGTTGTTGTACTGTTGCCTACGGACTTGACCGGAGCTGATGTGTTTTCCAGCTTTACCGGAGATTCATCATATCCATTAGCAAAAGCCCACAGAATACTTCCCATCTTGCCAAGTTTTCTGACCAGCAGGGTTTCATCAGATTTTGCCAGATCTCCGATAGTCCGGATTCCCATGCTATATAACTTTTTATTCGTTGCATTTCCCACATATAACAGATCAGAAACCGGAAGACACCAAGCTTTTCTCTGAAACTCATCCTCATACATAGTAGTAATGGCATCCGGCTTCTTATAATCAGATCCAAGCTTGGCGAAAATCTTGTTGAACGACACACCCGCGCTCACCGTAATGCCAAGTTCTTTTTTCATCCTGCTGCTTATTTCCTGTGCAATGTGAAATCCGTCTCCCTTGAGAGTTGCACTGTCTGTCACGTCCAGCCAGGACTCATCAATTCCGTATGGTTCCCTCTTATCTGTATAGTCAGCATAAATTTCCTGTGCCATTCTGGAAAATCTGAGATACAGGTCCATCCTTGGGGGGAAGAAATGTTATGTCCGGGCATACCTGTTTTGCCTGCCATAATGCCATTCCGGTTTTTACACCATATTTCTTGGCTGTATAATCAGCGGTCAGCACAATTCCATGTCTCGCCTCAGGATCACCTCCTACTGCTACAGGCTTTCCCCGAAGCTCCGGATGATGCAGAAGCTCTACTGATGCATAAAAACAGTTACAATCACTATGCAGTATTGTCCGGTTCACTGAATCACCTTCTTTCCTGCTGCCGGATGATATGCCATCCGTCTACATGGCATAATATAATACTTTTTATATTGCTATTCAATGGTAATTTATTGCATATTATCAATATTATTGATATTTCTATTGCTTTTTAGGAATTCCTGTGCTAAAGTTGATATATCCCGCATAGGGAGATCATACCTGATATGATTACTTAGAAAGGCATAATACTATGAAAGATTTAGGAAAGACCATTGCTAAATACAGAAAAGAACATAAGCTGAACCAGAGCCAGCTTGCAAGAACTGGAAAACTATGATATCTATGTAAAGCAGAATTCAATCAGTGCCTGGGAACTTGGCACAGCAACACCAAATGCCAAGACAGTTTCTTGCCTTATGTGAAATACTCGAAATTTATGATATCTATACGGATTTTATTGGTCAAAGTCCCCTTAACCCATTCCGAAACCTGAATGAAACGGGAATGAACAAGGTGCTTGAATATATCAGAGATCTGGAAAGCACCGGCAACTATAAACCGGCAGATATCATTCCTATTCACGTGATCCGGGAAAGAAAAGTATTTTACAATACAGTTTCTGCCGGCACCGGCTCTTTCCTCGACAGCGATGAATATGAGATGATTTCCTCTCCTGATATTCCGGAAGTCGCAACCTTCGGTGTATATGTAGATGGTGACAGTATGGAGCCTAGATATCATAATAAGGATCTCATCTGGATTGAACAGACAGCATGCCTTGATGATGGCGAAATAGGTATTTTCTATCTTGATGGAAACGCATATGTGAAGAAATTTCAGAATAACAGACTCGGAACCTACCTCATATCACTGAATAAAAAATATGATCCAATCCCGGTTACAGAGAACAGTTCCTTCAAAATATTCGGCCGTGTTCTTTCATAAGTCCTTTTTTTGGGACACTTAAAACTGTAGGATTATTATAGCGGAACAGACCTGAACAATTCTGAATTTGGAGGTGCATATATATGAATACTGATATGGATATAGACATAAACACTGTGACAGACACAATTACCTGCAGACTTGTTGAAGCCAGGGCAGATCTTGGCATTACCCAGAAAGAACTTGCATCAGCAACCGGCATCAGCCTGAAAACTATTGCCAATATCGAGTCAAAACAGCATATTCCTTCTCTGCTATACGCCATGAGAATTGCAGACTTTTTTCACAAACCGGTAACAAGCCTGTTCTGCTATCATCCTGGTGTTCAGCAGACTCCCTCTAAAGGAGATGATCTGAATGAATAATAAAAAAATGTTAGATTTCCAGACAATCGCTGTTGATTTTGATGGCACTCTCTGCTACAGCAAATGGCCGGAGCTTGGTCAGCCAAACCTGGCACTGATTGAATATCTCCAGGAATGGGGCTATGCCTTTGTGCTTATTCTGGCATTCATTTTTAGTTAGTGCGGGTTATTTACCTAATACAGTTTTTCTCATAATAAAAATCTGTTAGTTAAACTTTTTCAAATTTTGCTACTTCATCCGATAAATCTTCCGAAAGGTTCTTATTTTCGTCCGCCTGCACTGTAATTGCTGAAATTGCTGTTACAAGTTGTGATATCTCTTGTGCTACGTTTGTAACACCTTTTGCAGATTCTTCAATCGCTATAGAAATGTTATTGATACCTTCATTCATATCATTCATTGTACCTAAGCTATCTTTTGACTTAACTGCAAACTCGTTAAATGTATTACTTGCCTGATCAGAATCAGCATCATAATTTCCAATAATTTTTACAAAGTTGTCATAATCAAGTGCTACCTTTTCATCTACAAAACGAATCATTTCCGTTGCATTTCCAGACAGATTGTTTACTGCCTCAATAACTTTTCCACTGATTTCCTGAATATTGTTTGCTGTCTCACGTGAACTATCTGCAAGCTGTCTGATTTCATCTGCAACAACGGCAAAGCCCCTGCCTGCTTCCCCTGCTCTTGCTGCTTCAATCGATGCATTAAGTGCTAGAAGATTTGTCTGTGCTGCGATATTTAAGATATTTTCTGTAAGTTTTGCAATTTCATTTACAGACTTAGATGCTTCTACTGCCTCCGCGACATCCTTTTGAATGCCATCAAATGTTTCTACTGTTTTTTCTTTTGATGCAATCGCTTCTTTATAGCTATTTTCTGCAGTAAGCTTCACTTCATGCAACTTCATTGCAGAGTTCTTAGCATCCTCATTCATGCCTGCCATTTTCTCTAGCAGATTATTACATCCTTGGGCTAAATCATATAGAGAAGCAGATACCTCTTCCATGGATGCTGCAAGTTCTTCCGATGTTGCACTCACATTGGATGCACTCATATTTGAAGATTCCGCCTCATTTTGTACAAGATAGGAAGATTCTTTCATATCTTTTGATACACTCTGAATCTTTACCATAAGATTTTGTAATGTTTCAATAAAATGGTTGACACCATTTGCAAGCTGACCAATTTCATCACTGGTTTCATCAAATACTCTTAACGTAAGATTACCCTGTCCTGATTCTATACCTAAAATGATATCATCCAAATCATTCTTTGCTCTTTTTGCTGGACAAACAATGGACTTATTAATAACAATCGAAAGAAGTACGATTACAATAATATCAGCTACCACAAGTGCAAGATCAAAAATGATGCTTCCATTTATTCTGTAGTTGATATGTCTGATGGCTTCTGCCACTTCTCCTTTTGCTGTTTCAAAAACCGCGGTATCATTATTTTCCACTGCTTCTTCATATTGTTCAAACTGTTCTATAAGCACATTATTCTTTCCTCGAATAGCTTGTAATGCCATTAAATTCAAGACTGTAATCAAAACTGCAAAAAAGCCTACAGACACTAACATTGTTACTAACTTTTTTCCCAAGTTCTTTCTCTTTTTCATGTTTATTTTTCTTCTTTCTGCGAAAGGCACCAATGCGTTATGTTTTGGAATTTTTTACCATCATTTTATCCCACCCCACAAAATTTTGTCAATACTATATTCTCTTGATAGAAAATTTTAATCTTTACTCTGATGAGGATGGCGTGAAACACATCCGTATCAAAGCCAGACCTAATAAATGGCATGAGAATGACTGCCCTTTCTGTCACAAGTCATGTCCTGCTTATGACAAACATTCCAGCAGACCAACCACTTGGAGGGGGCTGGACTGGGGTGGTATTCTGGTCGAAGTTGAATACCAGACGCATCGTATCATCTGCCTTGAACATGGGGTATATGTTGCCGAAGTTCCATGGGCATATCCAGGTAGTAGATTTACCAAGGATTTCGACCTTACCGTTGCATGGTTTGCATCCTATCTTCCAAGAAGTACCACATCATACTTCATGAGAGTGGACTGGGAAACTGTAGGCCGCTGTGTCAATCGTGCTCTTCATGATTTAGAACCGGAGCGCTCAAGAAGACTTGATGGTCTGGTTAATATCGGCATTGACGAAACCAGTTACAAAAAGGGTCACAAGTACATTACAGTAATCGTTAATCACGATACCAACACAGTGGTATGGGCATCGGAAGGCCATGGCAAATCCGTTCTTGAAAAGTTTTATAAACAGCTTACTCCAGAGCAGCTATCCAGCATCAAGGTTGTTACAGGTGATGGTGCCAAATGGATCACAGAGTGTGTAAATGAATACACTCCTGACTGCGCCCGTTGTGTTGATTCCTTTCACGTAGTCGAGTGGGCTATGACAGCTCTCGATGAAGTCAGAAAAGATATCTGGCATGATGCCTGCAGCGAATATAAGCAGGTCAAAAAAGATAATCCATGTGGCAAGGGTCGTCCTAAAAAGGATGATCCTGAACTTGCTATTGTGAAAGCAGCTAAAGCAGATGAGATAAAAGGCTCTGCATACATGATAAAGGTTCTCTGTTTCCTTTTTGATACCAAATATCATATGCAATATATAATATCTTTCTAAACTCTTCCATGTTTCTATTATTGATAGTATTAAAATCTCCTATGAGAATATACTCTTCGTTAGAATGTTTCTGTAAAAATGAATACAATTCATTCCAAAATTGTTCATCATATTTGGGTGGAATTGGTTATCTAATTAACTACATTATTTTCTGTCTAAAATATCCATAAATTCGTCACCTGTAATTGTTTCCTTCTCATACAGGTACATAGCCAGTTCGTCCAGTTTTTCCCTGTTTTCAGCAAGGATTTTTCTTGCTTTTTCATGCTCTGCTTTTACGAGCTGCACGACTTTTTCATCAATTTCCTTCTGGGTATCTGCGGAACAGGAAAGAGACGTATCGCCGCCAAGATACTGGTTGGTCACGTTTTCCATTGCCACCATGTCGAATTCATCTGTCATGCCATAGCGGGTGATCATCGCTCTTGCAATTTTTGTTGCCTGTTCGATATCATTGGAGGCTCCGGTCGTGATCTCACCAAATACGATCTCCTCTGCCGCACGTCCGCCTGTAAATGTAGCAATCTTATTCTCAAGTTCTTTTTTCGTCATCAGATATTTATCACCCTGCTCAACCTGCATAGTGTAGCCGAGTGCACCTGAGGTACGCGGGATGATCGTAATCTTCTGGACCGGAGCTGAATGACTCTGTAATGCAGCTACCAGAGCGTGTCCTATCTCATGATATGCAACAACCTTCTTCTCTTGATCTGAAAGAACCGCATTCTTCTTCTGATATCCTGCAATAACCACTTCTATACTTTCTTCGAGATCAGATTCATTTACAACGGTCCTTCCACTACGGACAGCACGTAATGCTGCTTCATTTATAATATTGGCAAGCTCCGCACCGGATGCCCCCGATGCCATACGTGCAATCGTATGCAGGTCAACATCATCAGATGCTTTTATCTTCTTTGCATGAACCTTTAAAATTGCTTCACGGCCTGCAAGATCCGGCAGTTCAACCGGCACACGCCTGTCAAAACGTCCCGGACGTGTAAGTGCCGGATCTAACGACTCCGGACGGTTCGTTGCAGCAAGAATGATGACACCATTATTTCCTTCAAATCCATCCATCTCTGTAAGAAGCTGATTTAAGGTCTGCTCCCTCTCATCATTTCCGCCCATTTGTCCGTCACGCTTTTTACCAATGGCATCAATTTCATCAATAAACACGATACATGGTGCCTTTTCCTTTGCCTGTCCGAAAAGATCTCGAACCTTGGAAGCTCCCATACCGACAAACATCTCAACGAATTCTGATCCGGACATTGAGAAAAATGGTACATTTGATTCACCCGCCACTGCTTTCGCAAGCATTGTTTTGCCGGTTCCCGGAGGTCCTACAAGAAGGACACCTTTTGGCATAGACGCACCTACATCGGTATACTTCTTCGGATTGTGAAGATAATCAACGATCTCTGAAAGGTTTTCTTTCGCCTCATCTTCTCCTGCAACGTCTGAAAAACGGATTCCCTCACTGGATTGCACATAAATCTTCGCATTGCTTTTTCCCATTCCAAAAGCCATCGAATTTTTTCCTCCGGCATGCTCCATCAGTTTCTTCGCCATATAATTTCCCAGTGCGATAAAAAGGATCAATGGCAAAACCCCGGTCAGCAGGAAGCTGATGATCGGTGACATCTGCTTATCGATATCTTTTGCGAATACTGCTCCACATTCATATAGCCTGTCCGTCAGGTTCGGATCGTTCATCAGACCTGTTTTATAAATATTTTTTTGATCTTTATCTGTAAAGATGATCTGATTGTCCTTAACTTCTACTTCACCGATATTCTTCTTCTCGATCATGCTCATAAAAGTTCCATAATCCGTTTCCTTTACCTGATGCTTCATAAGGATTGGTGTGACAACCAGATTAAATACTATCAGCACTATTAACACAATCCCATAATAATATGCCAGTGGTTTTTTCGGTGTTTTAACTTCTTTCATGTTCTTTCCTCCTGTTGTTCTGCGTTATGCTTTCTCCGTGCATTTTCGTATTATTTATTCTGCCATCTGACTTCGCCCTTGGACAGAAGCGGATAACCTCCTGCAACAAATGCCATTCCGATCAAAGCATAATGGCTTTTTATCTTCCCGGCAAACCGGAAATCAAATTCGTAATTTCTTGGTGTTATCGTGATCTGTTCCCCATAGGAAAATTCATAATCAAGCGTTCTGCCCATATAAAAATCTTTTGTTTTGTAAGTTGCTGCTGTACACATATCGAACACCTCTTCTTTCTGCTATAATAGTCCTGCAAACAATCTCATAAACAACTGTCCGATCCGTAAATATGCACTCCGTCCTGTGCGGTACTTTTCGGTCACTTCCCTGCATTCATTTATTGTTGCTCCAAGATCATCTCTTATATCCAAAACTGTCTGACTACCATTATACTGCATTATAAGGCAGATAAGCAATCTGTCTTTTTGTCATAAAAAACCTTATCTAAATGACATTGAATGATTTATTTTCTATCTAAAATTTTATTAAACCGACTAAAGACTCCATAGTTTGTGTGTTTGACTTACTGTTTATATCTATCTTCTCCTAAATATTTTTCTAGTCATTGCAATATAAAATTGTTTATACAGTCTCTCCCTTAAGAGTCCTGGTATTCTGGATAATATACAGAGCGACCGATATGACCATCATTATAGCGCACAAACCAATCAACAGATCTGATACCATCGGTGTAATTTGGAACCATATAATATGCACCGCTGCAGTTCCATATAATAAAAAGGTTACTATCTTTCCATGCCAGTCTGCACCATGTACTTTTCCTGTCTTTCGTATCACAAGACATCCACTGACTACCATATACAGTTCCTTACCTGCCATTATTACGATTAAAAGAAGCATATGCGGAAAACGAGTAAACAGACAGATTAACATCGCTGCCTGTGTCAGCTTATCAGCCACCGGATCAAGTATTTTTCCTAAATTACTAATCCTATGGAATCTTCTTGCGATATATCCATCAGCAAGATCCGTAAGACCAGACAGCAATAAGATTTCACCAGCTAACAGAGGATTTTTCTTTACACAATAACTCCATATAATTACCGGAATCAGACAAAGCCGAAAAAAAGAAAGAAGATTAGGAACCGTAATAATTCTATTCAAATTTTCTTCCTGATTCACTTCACTCTGCATGTACGGTCACATCACTTTCCTTTTTTTAGACATAAACCAATAAAATATAACACAAAATGCTAAAGCAAACACAACGCCAAAAACATTCTGAATCACTCTAAGACCAACTGCTCCTTTTAGTCCATAACTCTCTGTAGCAATAGCCAAAGCACCAAATGTGTTAAATACTGCCTGCCAGCCATATTGTGCTGAAAATCCTACACCGATTCCACCAATAATTCCTATATATGCATAGATTGACGAAGGAAGCAGAAAATATAATACTGTAAAACATATAACACCTGCAATATTTCCGACAATCCTTTTACGGACTCTGTAGTGCATATCTTCCATAAATGGCAAAATCGCGGACATGGCCGCAATACCAGCCCACATTGCACGTGGCATATTACAAAGTTCTGCAATGCAAAGGACAATCGGTACGCATAAAATCTGACATATCTGCCATTTTGTTCTGGAAGAAGTGATATCAAATTCTTGTATCAGATCTTTCAGATTTCTTTTATAAGTTCTGTTTTTATGATTTCGATAAAATACGAAGCAGGTAAGTGCTGCACCTAAAGCCATTCCGACTAATCGCATCTGATAGCTTTTTCCCGTAACATCATAACCATATAGCAGCAGATACCCAAGAACCAATGTAGATTGATTAAACATGAATGGATTATGGCATCCGAACATAATCAACACAGCCAGTGCCGCAATATTTAACAGCATTCCCAATACCGGTGAAAACTGATTTGCTAAATGCGGACATACAGTCATAATTACAAAGAACAAAGCCAAAAGCATCGTAGATTGTCCGGTGTGGATCCCCAGATCCGCATTCCGAAATACCATAAGGCATAATAAAACTACTACACCCACAATGCTGTTCTCATTTCCAAATAAGATACTGAAAATAGTAACAAATAAAAATCAAAATGCCATTGTAACAGCTATCTTTACCAAATATACCAGTATATGATATGATTTTTCTTTCACTGTTTCACTCTTTTTCAACAGATTTTTAGAACCTGCCTGATTTAACTGCAATTCCTGATAAAATGTCATGTAATTCCTCCTCTATCTGTTTTTCTTAAACTTATATGGCCTCATCTTTCTGTATTGGAAGCTCTACAACAAATCTGCATCCACCATATTCACGGTTTTCTGCTTTGATTGTTCCTCCGGCACTATCTACAATCCGTTTTACAAGTGCAAGACCTAGGCCATTTCCTTCTGCTTTATGAGATCCATCTACCTGATAGAACTTGTCAAATATTCTGGATTTTACATCATCCTCTATTCCTGGTCCTTCATCTTCCAGAATGAACTTAACAGAATCCTGTTCTTGTTTCAGAAACATCGTAATTGTCCCCTTTGAAGGGCTGAACTTAATCGCATTATCCAAAAGATTTATCCAGATATGCATAAAAAGTCCTTCATTCCCAGTATATTTAACTTCCTCCATTTCTACCTGAAAACCAATTTCTTTTTCTGTCCATTTTGTTTCCAGGGAAAGAAATGCCTGGCGGATCTGTTCATCCAGACGAAATTCTGTTTTTTTCATTGGTATATTCTGATTCTCTAACTTGGATAACAGCAAAATATTACCAACCAATCCGGAAAGTCTTTGGGTGTTAAATAAGATTTTTTCTACATATTCCTCTTGCTCCTGAGACAGTTCTTCTCCCTGAAGCAGCATTGTATATCCTTCAATGGCATTAATCGGGGTCTTAAACTCATGAGAAACATTAGATACAAAATCCATCTGCAGCACCTCTGTTGCACGAAGTTCTTTTGTCATAACGTTAAAACTTTGATAAGATTCTCCAACTTCTGCTATACGGCTGTTCGTTTCCAAATGCTGTTCAAAATCTCCCCGAGAAACTTCCTTCATTGCTTTACTAAGCCTAGTAATTGGTTCTAGTAACTTTGCATTAATAAAGGAAGTGATCAGCCCTGCAATCAATGTATTGAAAATCAAAAGCCAGCCAAGCACAGGTATACTGCCCGGCAGATTAAAAAAATGATTCAAAATAGCAAATAAAAGCAGATATAACTGTTGAAAATACAAGTGCCAGCCAGATTGCACCAGTCAGACATGATCGGATCCGCAATCCTTTTTCTTTCTTTTGTTCCATTATTTTTTCACCACCTTGTATCCAATTCCACGCATTGTTACGATTTCAAAATCAGGGTTATCTTTAAAACGCTCTCTGATTCTTCCTATATGTACCTCTATCGTATGTGGGTCTGCCTCCGTCTCGTATCCCCATACTTCATCCATCAACTGTTGTTTTGTAAATGTTCTGCCTGGCGAAGCTGCAAGCTTATATAAAAGCAGGAATTCTTTTTTAGGCAAAACAAGACTTTCCTTATCAGTTGTAACCGTCATTGCATCATAATCAAACTCTGTTGAACCGATCACAATTTTGTGTTCATTCAGTATCTGTGCACGGCGAAGCAGTGCTCCGACTCTTAAAACCATTTCATTCACATTTACCGGTTTTACCATATAATCGTCACTTCCCGAAAGAAATCCCTGGCGCATATCATCAAAGGAACCTTTCGCAGTGATCATAAGCACTGGTATCTGATATCCTGCTGAACGAAGTTCTGACACCAGTTCATAGCCATCCATAACCGGCATCATAATATCAGAAATGATCAGATCAATATATTCCTTATCCAATACTTCTAATGCCTGTGCTCCATCCGATGCACTTTTGACTTGATATCCATTCTTCTCAAGCACTTTTTGGAATAGCTGGCTTAATTCTTTATCATCTTCTACAATCAATATTTGGAACACGTTTTCCTTCCTCCTTATTAAAACAGATACCTTGCCCATCCAAGCAGATGCTGTACCAAAAATATTTTTCTCTGACGCTTCTTTGTCAATTCAATTGGCTCTACATGATACGGATCACGATAGGTTCCATCTTCCAATACCTGTCGGGACACTCTTTCATATTCCACCATGCTCTCTTCCAACTGTTTATTAATATCTTTACTGCGAATTACAAGCATCAGTTCCGTATCCGAGATATGCACTTCTCATGTCCATATTAAAGGAACCGATTACAGACAGATCATCGTCAATCAGAATACTTTTTCCGTGGTATGAATAACCGCCTTCATATTCCCAGATATTAATTCCTGTACTTAAGATTCTATTTCTGTTTTTCGCATAATCGGCAGCCCCAAATGGATTCCCATTATTCGCAACTGAATTTGTCATGATAGAAAAATCTGAAACGTTCTCTGCAATCTCCTCCCATGTATTATACATCATATCATTACAGATAATATATGGCGTGTGGATCTTCACACGATTTTTTGCATTTTTCATCAATTCTCCCAATTGATACCACACTACCGGTTCTTTGGAACCTGTGTGAATAGGATTTGACACTAATGTAATCTTTTCTGTCTCAAAAGTTTCGTCCGTGTAATCGGTATCGCAGATTCTTTCCTTATTCTCTTCAAAATATTTCTGATAGCCGTTCTGCAGCTCTAAAACTGCGTTCTTTACAGATTTTCTATTTGCCAGTTTTTTATTGTCATGAAAATAACCACTGTCTTCCTGATTCCATATAGTTTCAAAATAATCTAACAACTGGTTAACTGAATTTTCTTTCTCAGGTTCATTGCAAACAACCAACACGTCTCTGTCATAGTTCTTATGTCCCGGAAAATCCCCAGGAAATAATTATATGTATTTCTTCCGCCAAGAATATATGTCTTACCATCTGCAATCAAATATTTATCATGCATTCTACCCATCATTTTCCATGGTTTCAACGGGTTGGCTTTATTATACAGTTTAATTTCAACATTCTCATGAGAAGATAATCCATAGAAATACGGATTCCCTTCCATATCAATCCAGCTCTCCATTCCATCTACTAACAGACGAATATGCACACCTCTGTCTGCCGCATCATGCAGTGCTCCTAAGATTAATTTTCCACTTTCATCGGATTTAAATGCAAAAGTAGAAAGAATAATTTCCTCTTTTGCATTCTGGATCAAACGCACTCTTTGTAAAAGCGCTTCTGGATTCTTTTCTATGATCACTGCACGTTCCGTATTTTCACTGCATTCGTTCCACGAACCATTTTTTGCTTCTTTTTTGGTTGTATTGGACACCTCCGGCTGCTTTTTTATATGCAACGCAGATTCCGATCAATTCATAAAAAGCCACACATAAAAAAAATTGCCAGTATAACAAGAAGGATTTTACATATTTTATGCTTTTTCATTGTATATCACCTGATTCCTTTTCATTTCATACTTATACAATACAAAGTCAATCTCAATTTAACCTCAACAAAATTTATTTTTCATAAAAAAAATATGACAGGCTTCTTTTTAAAGAAACAGTCATATTTTTATTCTAATATATGAAGGAGCTTTTCTTACTCCGTTGTATTAATCACTATTTTATTTCTTCCATAAGCTGTCGGATTTTTCTCAATGTACACCGTGTAACTGCCAGGTCATCTTCTTGTATATTCGATATGATTTTTTCATAAGCTTCTATCATTTTTTCTTTCTGACAATTACTTAATTCAATTGCCTTGTTCGTCAAAACAAGGTACGTTCTTTTCTTTTTTTTCATCTAATTTCCAGATAATATATCCTTTATTTTCAAGACTTTTTACCATCTTAGATGTTTCTGGAATCGATAATTTCATGTATTCTGCCACTTCTGAAAGATATACTCCTTCATGACAGTCTGATTTTTCAACACATTCCTTTATACTATAAAGGAACAAATAATCTGTTCTTTCGACAAATTCAAATATACTTTCAACATTGATGCTCTTTAAAAAAAACTCCTCTGCACTGGTTCCTGCTCCCATATTATCGTTCCTCTCTTTCTATATATTCTTTTTTGCTGACTAGACTCTTATATGCCGGGCGAATGATCTTATCTGTAGTTATCAATTCTTACAGGCGATGTGCACTCCAACCAGCAATTCTTGCTATCGCAAATAATGGCGTGTACAATTCTCTTGGAATATTCAACATGTCATACACAAACCACTATAGAAATCTATATTAGGACTTACTCCTTTGAATATCTGACGCTGCTTTGCAATCAACTTAGGTGCAATCTTCTCAATATTGTTATAAAGGGTCATATCTTTCTCACGTCCTTTATCCCTTGCGAGTTGTTCTACAAAGCCTTTGAACACCCTTTCTCTCGGATCGGAAATAGAATATACAGCATGTCCCATTCCATAAATAAGTCCTTTCTGATCAAACGCCTCTTTCTTCAAAATCTTACTCAGATATGATGCAATTTCCTCTTCGTCTTCATAATCTTTCACATGACTTTTAATATCATCCATCATATTCATTACCATCAGATTTGCACCGCCATGTTTTTTTCCTTTTAAGGATGACATTGCTGCTGAAATAACAGAATAAGTATCTGAACCTGAAGATGTTACTACCCGTGTAGTGAATGTAGAATTGTTACCACCACCATGTTCCATATGTAACAATAATGCTATATCCAGTACTCTTGCTTCCAGTTCTGTGAATTTTGTATCTGGTCTTAATAGGCGCAGTAAATTTTCAGCAATAGATAAATCTTTTTCAGGTCTATGAATATACATACTTTCGTTTTTTTCATAATGACAATAAGCATGGTATGCATATACTGCTAACATAGGAAATACTGCGATCAACTGCATACTCTGCCTTAGCACATTCGGAATTTCAAGACTTTCTTTCTCCTTATCGTAAGAGCCCAATGTAAGAATACTTCGAGTCATAGAACCCATAATATCTGATGTAGGTGCTTTCATAATGACATCTCTGGTAAAGTTAGTCGGTAGTTCCATACAATCAGATAGTCTTCCCTGAAATTCCATTAACTGTGTATCAGTTGGCAATTCTCCGAATAAAAGAAGATATGCTCCTTCTTCAAAGACAAACCTTTTTCCTTTACTTCCTGTTACTAAATCTTTTATATTATAACCACGATAAGATAACTCGCCATCACATGGACTCTTTACTCCATCATGATAAAAGCTTTTATATCAGAAATATTTGTAAGCCCCGTCAACACACCTTGGCCTTTTTTCATCTCGTAAGCCTCTTTTTACACCATACTCTGAATACAGATTCTTACTAATGCTATCATTTTGTTCACAAAAAATTGCTTGCTGTTTCATATAATTTTCCAAATTGCTCATTTGAATCGCTCCTTTCATTCTGTTACGAACTTACATACTATACTCAGATATTCTTGTTTCCGAGCATTCAGCATTGTCTGTTCTTATTCTTATTCATTAGCAATACAATACAATGGAAAACTCAATTTAACCTCAACAAGGTTTGTTTTTTCATCCATGCAAAATCTTCTTTGTACAACAAACTGTTACCTATATTCATTTTGACCTCCTTTTCCCTGAACTAAAAAACGCCCAGACTAGATTTTTTGTAAATCTAATCTGAGCGATTTATATCTCTCAGTTCTGATTTCTCAGACAAGAAAACCAATTTTACAGATTTTGACAACCCTTTTCCTATATTACATAATACTTGAAAATACCGGGTGGAAATCATTACCTCTCATTTGGGTGGAAATTTTTAATTTTGGGTGGATGTCGATGATTTTTTGACCATATTTATTGTTTTATATGTTACTTCTCTATTAGTTCTGCAAACTTGAAGTTAGCGATTTCTTTTTCCGGTATTCTCTGTCCCACGGATTTCCTCATGATAGAAATAATCTACGATCACCGGATGCCCCTGCGGGACTCTGCCATAAGGCATTTCATTATCCACAAAGGCACAATCATACTTCTTAGCCATTTTCTCAGCTTTTACTTCAAGTGCTTCAAAGTAGCTGCGGTTATGCTTGTTATAGATCTCGTCGTAAAGTGGTACAAGATCAGGATATTTTCCGGCGATATAATCCATAATTGTCTTTTTGAAACCGCCTCGAAGATTGAGATTTTCGAGCCAGAACAGATCGCACTGATCCTTTACCCGCTCAAAGATTGCTTCAAAATCCGTGATACCGGGGAATACCGGGGATACGAAACAGACTGTACGGATTCCTGCTTCATATACCTGCTTCATAGCCGCGATACGGTGCTCAATGCTCGAAGCAGAGTCCATATCGTTCTTGAAATTTTCATCTAGTGTGTTGATCGACCATGAAACGGTTACACGTCCAAGCTTCTTCAACAGATCAATATCCCGTACCACAAGATCCGACTTTGTGCAGATCAGAATATCTGCGTCACTGCCGATCAGCTGCTCCGAAGTTTTTTCTGGTATTCCCGAACTGCTCCTCCTGTGGATTGTAGCCATCTGTCACAGAACCGATGACCACCCGCTGTCCGGCATATTTCTTCGGATTTTTAATTTCCGGCCAATGCTTCACATCAAGGAAAGTGCCCCATTCCTCCTTGTGCCCGGTAAAGCGCTTCATAAAAGAAGCATAGCAATACTTGCAGGCATGTGTACAGCCCACATAGGGATTGACCGAGTAACCGCCTACCGGCAGACTAGACTTAGTCATGATGTTCTTTGTTTCCACCTCACGAATAAGGATTCCATTCATTACTTCTTCCATGATTTCTGTACCTCTAACACTTTATTAAAATCTTCCGGCATTTCCTGAATCATATTTTCATCCCCTATGATAGGGACAAGGTCTTCCTTCATAAACACCGGGATGCCGAGCTTATGTGCCTGGTCCGCCAGAGACCATGCCCATTCTGGCTTCCATCCAGAGAGATCGCTCATGCCGGTAAGAAGAAAGTTCTGCGGACGTTTCTTTTCCATCATCTTAAGCTTACCCGGAAAGAATTCAGGGTCAGCGAAGTCATCAATCATATGCCAGCGTTTCACGTTGTTGCGGGCATAGCAATATGTACACCCCACTGTGCAGCCAATGACGATATTCATGTTCTGAATCTGATCTTTGATACAAATACTCATGACTTCTGCCACTCCTCAAGATTCTTTCTTATGCGGTCGAGGCATTCCTCAAACCGGGTAATTTCTTCCTCTGAAAAACCTTTGTAGTAAATACTGCCCATCTCATCAGATACAGAATCGTACTCGCCCTTTAAGGCATGTGCTTTCTCAGTCAGAAACAGGAGCGTTTTCCTTTTGTCCGTTTCAGACTGAACACGGCTTATCAGCCCTTGATTTTCCATTCTTTCCAGCATCGTAGTAAGAGATGTTATCGCTAATCCGCATTTAGTCGAGAGTGACCTGATTGAGATACCATCCTCCTGCCACAGCACATAAAGAATACGCCCCTGGGCTCCATTAAACGCATCAATATTCTTTTCACTGAGAATCTTCTCGAAAATCCGGTCTCCAAGCTGTTTTATTTTGGTGACAAGAAATCCTCCATTCATTTCCATACAAAAGCTCCTATATAGTAGTTTGTAAAATTATACTATATAGGAGCTTTATTGTCAACAGTTTGTATGTCTTAATAGGTAAATTCCGTTTTTTCAATTCTCCAAACTGGAAGTTATCGCTTTACTTTTGTTGTATCTTAGCCAAAACACTTTCTATTACAAGTGTTCCTGTTATAAAGGCTCCTACAAGGGTATAGTAGTCTAAGCCATACATCAATGGCAAAAGAGAAATAACTACCGTAATAATGGAAAGGACAAACAATGCTTTGAGAACACATTTCTTCTTCAATGAAAACAATGAAAGTAAGAAGATGGCAACAGTAAGTGTGGCTGTAATAAGTGGAGCAAAATTTGCATAGCCAAACGGTGTAAGGCTAAAGTATGAGAATGTTTCTTTTACTCTTTCTGTTGGAGATGTTGCAAAAATACAAACTGCTCCCAATGGTAATAATTCTAACACTATTGTTAAAGCTGGCAAAACCGCTAAGCAGACTTTCTTCATGTTGTATATCTCCTTTACAAATTCTTTAGGTTACAATCGATGATGGGGTAAACGAAAAAGCAGTTTTGACATTGCAGAGAACTGCCCCTTCGTTTACACCATTTTCGATTTGACCTAATTGAACAAAGTGAGCGTCCGGGTAGCCGCAACCTATGGACTTTCAATTCTTTGTTCCTGTCCATGATTATATATGATTCTCGGTATGAAAGCTACAACATTTTATAAAAAACAGGCAAATGGGCATGACGATAAAACCTCAGAAACTGAGGCTTTTGAAAGTATTAGATGTTGCTCTTTAGCAGCGCAGTGGCATTCTCATCTGTGGCTTTCCGAGATGCCCACCACATGCCTTACACACACAAACTTTGATGCCATAAAGATGTTCCAATATTTCAGGCATTTCCATGTCACGAAGCTTTGAAAGATACTTCTTACATCCAAGTAAATTTCTGCAAAGGGTGAGCTTCTGGCTTTTAGTACGGGAACATAGCAGTCCGTAGTGCCTGATGCGGACAAAACGCCGTGGTGGTACATGCATGAGAAACCGCCGGACAAACTCTACACCCGAAATAGTCAGTTCCTTCCACTGTCCCTCATTACGGTAATCCTTTACTAAGAATGTAACGGTATCATCATCCATACGGACGATGCGGTGATTGCTGACGGCAATGCGATGAGTATACTTACCAAGGTATTTAATTACTGTTTGAGCACCATTGAATGTCTTTTTACAATGAGGAATCCAGTCCATACCATAACAGGAATCTAAAAGCTCCTTGAACGTATAATGGTTGCGAAATTTTTCTGCAGTACCATGAAATACCAGCTTATCCTCTTCCCACAGCCTCTTTAGTTCATCCAGATATTTTCCGCGGAACATTTTGGAGATGACCCGGATGGGAAGAAAGAAATTTTCACCATTGTCCTTCCACTGGTTGTTGGAAGCCAGTCCTCCCCCCAGCAGGATGGTATGAATGTGGGGATGAAAGTTCATTTCAGAACCCCATGTATGTAAAATGCAGATGTATCCCACCTTTGCGCCGAGATGTTTTGGGTCGGCAGTCAGTTCGCTGATTGTGGAAGAAGCTGCATGGTATAAGGCATCATAAAGAAGTCTCTGGTTGCTGTAAATGACAGGGTTTAAAATATCAGGAACCGTAAAAACCAGATGGAAATAAGGAGCATCAAGGACATCCTCTCTGCGTGCATCCATCCACATTTCTTTCGGAACAGCCTGACACATTGGGCAGCAACGGTTACGGCAGGAATTGTAATGAATCTGTACGAAGCCACAATCCTCACATACACATACATTTGCACCATAGGCACCGGTCTTGCAGTTCATGATGTTATGTGCAACCTTTGCCTGTACAGGGGAAGGTGAATATTGATCAAGGTATGCCGGATAAAAACGATGAAAAATATCCTGTACTGTGGGCTTATCCATTGGCTGTACCATCCTTTCTGTCAAAAGGACTGCGGATGCCCATAATGGATTTGTTGCTGACATGAAGATAAACTTCTGTGGATTTCGGATCGCGGTGTCCAAGCAATGCCTGAATATTCCGCTGTTCCACTCCCTGCTCCATAAGGTGGGTGGCAAAACTGTGACGGAGGCAGTGAGGAGTAACACCGGATAACCCAGCAGCCGATGCAGAACGTCGGATAACCTGTTCCAGTGTACTTACGGTAAGATACTGCCCTGTAAACTGATTCGGAAACAGAATGCCCTTTGGTCTGCCTTTCCGGAACCAGTATTCCGTAAGAAGTGCAAGGTTTCTTTCAGACAGAATGGTATAACGGTCCATCCGGTTCTTGGTATCCCGGACATGAATCTGCATGTTTGTGCGGGAAATATCATCATAATGAAGATGAATCACTTACGAGACACGCATTCCGGAAGAATACATTGTGGCGAACATGGCTTTATATTTCAGGTCATCCGTAGCATCAAGAAGCCGGTCAATTTCATCAGTAGAAAGTACTGTTGGGAGTTTGTGCTCTATTATCATGCGTAGAACAGTGATATCATCCCACAGAACGTGAAGTACATTCCGATAGAAAAAACGGATGGCTGAATTATAAAGGTTGAGGGTGGTCGCTTTCAGACCATTGTCCTTCTTGGCAAGAAGAAAGTCCCTGACATCCTGACAGGTAAGCTCTTCCGGGTGCTTTTCCATGTAATTAAGGAAATAAGAAACATAGTTTTTGTAGCAGTTAATGGAACGCTCTTTAAGGTTACGGATTTTTCCAGCTTCCTCAAGCTGTAGTAAATATTTTTCGTACATAATAATTCCTCCATGTAAAGTCAGTAATTTCGGGTATCACTGCTTACATGGAGGTGCATTGGAATAATAAAACCGCTTGCTAAAAGAACGGTTAAGTGTTAATCTTTTCATAGGCAGTGGTAATGTCGATCCTGTTTGATTGTTGGTTGTGGTGACTTAACAATACTACTATTAGGACTTGGTTTCCACTGCTTTTTATTTAGGAAAAGAAAAACTGCGTCACAGCCTTGGCAGGCCATCGCGCAGCGATTTTGTTCAATTCCAGTTTGCAAAACTGACCAAAAATACAAACAGTTCGTAAAAGTATAATTTTACGAACTGTTTTTTTGAAAAAACAAATAACTACAACTGTACCGATATATCGGAGACGTAAACTATAGTATTAAATAAGGGGATGGTCAGCTCATTTGTGGCAGAATGGTATGGTCGAAGCGCGGAGCGGCATCATGAATGAAGGGTGATGTCGCTCGAAATTATATGCAATGAAATAAGCGCGGTTCAGCAGGAATTGCTATTGAAGTTGGAAATAAAATCAATCGCCATGCTAGAATATTCACCAAAACAAGATTCCGAGGCCTGCTGAAAACAGGATCATCAGAATTGGCGATGGAGCTGTTTTTCTGATTATTTTACAAATCATATGTGTTGCTCCGAGCATGGCAAATACTGCGATAGAGCGCAAATCTGGCGCAAATCCGGCCTGTAAATCTGTGAGGCCAAACAGCGTAGACAGCGCCATGCTGAGCGCGGTCGCAAGGATCATCGCTACAACGCACGGACGAACTCCCGATAAAAAGGCGTTGACAGGTGCATATTTCATCAGATTCTTTAGTGCGGATGCAATTAAGAGAATAATCAAAAATGACGGCAACACCACGCCCAGCGTTGCAACAAATGAACCGAGGATTCCGCCCTGTGTTGAGCCGATAAAGGTTGCCATATTCACGGCAAGGGGTCCCGGTGTGGATTCAGATACGGCAATAAAATTCAGAAACTCGTTCTCTGTCAGCCAGCCGTTGGAAAGCACCCTTTCGCGTACCAGCGAAACCATTCCATAGCCGCCGCCGAAAGACAAGGCACCGATCATCAAAAAGTTCAGAAAGAGACGCAGATATATCATGACGTTTTCCCATCTCCTTTCCGGATTTTTCGCAGAAAGAAAACAACAAGCCCGACCGCGCCGCAGATCAGGATGTAAAACACAGAGGAAAACGAAACTGCTGTGATCGAGCAGCAGAGCATGGAAGCCATGACCAACGTGAGAAGCGTCAAGTTTAGTGTGTTTTTGTCAATACTTTTAAGCATTTTCAGCCCTGCGGTAAGGATCAGATAGATCACACATACCTGAATCCCGCGGAATGCGCAGGAAACCCAGCGCAAACTGAGAAACTGATCAAAGAACAGCGAGATACCATAAATTACAAAGAAAGATGGAATGCAGACAGCAAGTGTGGACATGGTTGCACCCGCAAATCCTGCAATTTTGTAACCAATGTAAGTCGCACTGTTGACGGCGACTGGTCCTGGCGTGGATTCGGCTACCGCAACCATGTCCAGAAACTCGCTTTTTTCAAGCCATTTTTTCTTTTCAACGAACTCATTTTCAAGTAGCGCAATCATAGCGTATCCGCCGCCAAAGGTGAACGCACCGATTTTTAAGAATGTGATAAATAAAGAGCAAATTAGTTTCATGCCTGTATATCCTTCCTTCTGCGAATAATACCTACAAGTAAAACACCCAATAAGATAGTTTACTAATATACAGATTCTAATCATACTTTAATTTTAATCCGTTGTAAAACTCTACAACCGCCGCAATATCCTTCTCATCCGGATGCCCCTTTGATACACCGCCAATCAGCTTGAACGGACCGAATGTATCAAATCCCTTGCATGAAAACCTTCCGACAATGTTGTCATGTTTGTATGCTATCACCTGCTCAATTGACTTAAAGACAGGTCTGCCGCCATATGTACAGATAAGAAATACATTTTTGTTGTCTGTGAGATTGACTGATGCAAACTTAAGCACCGACTGATGGAACTTTCCGCCGTATACTCCTGATGCAAAACCGATTAAATCATATTCCGACAAGTCTTTCTCTACCGTCTGTGTCGCATCTATCAGCTCGACATCGTTTGTCTTTGCTATCTCGTCAATTATCTTTTTTGTGTTTCCATGATGCACTGATGCATATACTATTGCTGTCTTCATATGTAATGCTCCAATCATTTATTAGTCTTCCTTTGATTTTGCCATCAGTATCATTTTCTCAAACGACTGTGCAAACCTCTCATCATCTTCCTCTGTGCGCTTTTCGGTCCTTTGATATGATTCTTATGTGAGCTTCGTCTGGCTTTCTTGTTAAGGTGCCTCTCCATCAGCATCTGGTCGATATTTTCATCTGTATACCACCTGCCGGACTGGTGAATTGCATATGCACCTTTACTAAGTGCCATAGCAGCAACTCCATAATCCTGTGATACAACGATATCTCCCCTGTGGCAGAGGCTTATAAGCTTGTAATCCACTGCATCTGCTCCTGCACCAACCACTATCACTTCGCTGTAATCTGAGTACAAAACATGGTTTGTATCACACAGGAGAGTTGTCTTTATATTATATTTTTCTGCTATTTTCTCTATGATGTCCACTACCGGACATGCGTCTGCGTCTACAAATATCTGCATTTTTTTCCAGCCTCTTCAAACAAACGAGATTATTTATCCAGATACCTGAACATGCTTATCTGGCCATCACACTCGTAATGCTCCATTAAAGGATTTTTGTATGCCGGTTTTATCTCCGGTTCATCGTTCTTCATATCCTCTTATCCTCTGTTTTATTCCGCATTCATATTTTAAAACTTTTACGCTGTTTGTATGTATAAATATATGATACTGATTTATTGAATTTACTGCAACATAATCTTGAAGTTTATGTAATGTATTTCGGTAACAAAGGTATTCAGCAAAGACCGTTTACGCTATATCATTTTTTGAGTAATTCCAATGCCCTGTCCATTGGTACGCAGTCTGCATAACGTTCAGGCCAGAGAAATTCATTATAGTAATGGTAAGCCTGTTCCCTAGTCATGTACTCATTGTCCTGCGTAGAATTTGCATAAGCAGGAACAATCATGTGTAAGCCATGCTCAAAACCAGCCTCTACCGTGGCATTGATACAGAAATCCGTCATAATGCCACAAATCATCACGTCTTTTTCTTCCTTTGCAGTCAGATACTCAAGCAGACCACTCTCTTTTTTGAACGAACTGCATACAGACTTAATAAATCGTTTTTCATCAGGCATCGGTTGAAACTCGGAATAGACCTCAAACTCATCATCCCCGATAGAGAATCCGGTACCTGGTCCATCATCATGTTGTACATAAATAACTTCTATACCTCGTTCTCGAGCTGCTCCAATCAGCTTTTTGATATTACCAACAAAATTTCTGAACTCATATAAGCGTTCATCCACGATACCATTCTGTGCATCTACAACCAATAAAACCATGAATAATTTCTCCTTCTTCGAGCTTTTTGCTTTGATTCAAATAAACTAAATTCGTATATTATAATAGAGCGTAATAGTTGTGTTTATCCTGCTAACACTAATGGTATATCCATTGACTTCATAACAAAATTTGTGTATAATTTTGTTATCAAATAAGGAGGTGTTTTTATGCCAGCAATCAAATCAAGTGCTGATTTAAGGAATAATTACAATGAAATTTCTACATTTTGTCATAATTATCCTGAACCAGTTTTCATCACGAAGAATGGAAAAGGCGACCTTGCCGTTATGAGCATTGAAACCTACGAAGAACTGACCAGCCGCTTTGAACTTTACAGCCAGATCAAGGAAGGAATGGACGATATTGTCACAGGCAACACCAGACCATTTTCCGAAGCTATGGCTGATATCAGGAGCCGCCGCAGTCGATGAGCTATCAGGTTCATATCACTTCCACCGCAGAACACGATATTATGCGTGCTGCGGATTACATCGAATTTACCCTCAAAAATCCCGATGCCGCAGATAATCTGTTAGATGCTGCGACTGAGCAGATAAGCTCACTAGCCGACCTGCCACAGAAGTTCTGTCTGGTAGATGATCCGGTACTGGCAAGCTGGGGCATTCGTTTTGTGATAATCAATAATTACCTTGCCTTTTATACGATTGATGAAGAAAAGCAGACTGTAATCATAGTCCGATTTCTCTATCAGAAAAGTAACTGGACTTCCATTCTTCGACAGGGATTTTCCCTCATTTAAGGAATCTGTTTTTATGCAGGTTCCTTTTTAGTGCATTGCTTTATAAGCAGCCACACCCGCTACCGCCAGCACAAACACGGCTGCCAGTCCAAACATCATGTTTCTTGTCTTTTTCTTCATTTCTTCAAATTCCTCCTGTTTCTTTACTGCTGACTCAGATGTTGTAATCTCTGATTGAGTTTTTTTTACCTTTCTTCTTTGCTATACTTGTAATGCTCGGATTCGGAACAACTGTTGCCTGCTATGTCATGTCTCGTAATATGGGGCATGAGGGTGTATTAACATCCAGTGTTGTTATGCTGACAACATTGTTTAGTTCCTTTACCGTAACCTGATGGCTGTATATTTTAAGAAAACTTGGATTAATTTGAAAAACTACCGGCAGAATCATTCGAACAGATTCTGCCGGTGGTTTTTAAATATCTAACTTACTCAATGCTGCTTTATCTGCAATCACTGTTACATCATGATGTAATTGAAGTATTGATGCTGGCACATGCGGCGATATCTCCTCTCCAAACGATTTTTTCACTGCCTCTGCTTTATCTTCTCCACTAATAATAATGAGAATTTTTCTAGCTGACATAATTGTTCCTATTCCCATGGTATATGCCTGTTTCGGCACCTGTTCTTTTGATTCAAAAAACCGTTGATTTGCTTGAATCGTTTTCTCTGATAAGTAAACACAGTGTGTTTGTTTTACAAAAACTTCAGCTGGCTCATTAAAACCAATATGACCATTGTGTCCCAACCCTAATAACTGAAGATCAACACCGCCCAGACCTGCAATTAGTTTCTCATATCTTTGACACTCCTCATCTTGATTCTCATTCATTCCGTCTGGCACAAATGTATTCTGTAGTTCAATATTTACTCTCGAAAATAAATGCTGATTCATAAAGTAATGATAACTCTGCTTATTTTCTGCATCAATCCCCTTATATTCATCCAAATTTACTGTATGTATTTTCGAAAAATCTAAATCTCCTTTTTTATACCATTCTGTCAATTGATCGTAAACTCCTATCGGAGTAGATCCTGTTGCTAATCCTATGACTGATTCCGGATTTAATATCATTTGTGCAGAAATAACATTTGCCGCTTTTCTACTCATATCTTTATAATCCTGTGCTTCTATGATCCTCATATTTGGTCTCCTTTATTTTTATGCGATTTCTTTCCAAAAATGTTTTACTGCCTCAGCAACACCATCTTGATCATTCGAAAGTGTAACAAAATCAGATTTTTCTTTTAGCACTGGTTGTGCATTATCCATTGCCACACCTATTCCTGCATATTCAATCATCGTAAGATCATTTAGCCCATCTCCACATGCTACCATCTCTTTTCGAGAACAATCCAGATATCTCAAGAGCTTTTCTAAAGATTTTGCTTTATCAATTAAAGGTGGCATAATTTCCAGGAAAAATGGTTCGGATCGGTATATACTTAACTCATCTTTAAAATATTCTTGTAATTTTTTCTCTAATCTTTCTAAATATGTTCCATCACCTGTAATAAGACATTTTGTAATTGGGAAGGAGATATATTGTATAAAATCTTCTACCCCTTTTATTTTCATCTTATTAATAAAAGATTCTTTTTTTCTACATAAAAATCTTTCGGCGTTTCTGTTATCAATGAATCATTTTCATATGTGAGAAGTGCTACTTTTTTATCCTTTACCTGCTCATAAATTTCTTGAACATACGAATATTCTATTGTTCGTTCAAATATTGTTTTTTTTGTACTACACTCTACAATCTTTCCTCCGTTAAACGCAAGAATATAGCCACCATATTTTTCTAATTCCAACTCTTTTGCTATCGGCCATATTCCATACTCTGGACGACCTGATGCAAGTACAATATGTACTCCTTTTTTCTGTAAATTTAATAATATTTTCTTAGTATAATCTGTAATTTTTTTCTTTGAATTTGTTAATGTTCCATCTAAATCAAGAACAAGAACTTTATATTTCATTCTATATCTCTCCAAAATTCAATTTATTATGTTTCTTAAAAGCTAATTTCCATCATCATATTATATAAATCCATATCCAATGGTTTCTTCATCTTCAAAGCTTCTTGGATATCATAATCTACTAGATTTCCCTGTTGCAAAGCAACTACACGATTGGTTTTGCCCTCTTCAAGAAGCTTTACTGCATAATATCCCATGCGAGTTGCGTTTACCCTATCTTTCAATGTCGGATTTCCACCTCTTTGAACATGCCCTAATATTGTGGCACGACTATCAATTCCTGTTTTTTCCTGAATCTGCGTAGCTATTTCTACAGGGCTTCCGTACCCTTCTGAAACAATAACAATAAAATGATCTTTTCCTGACTCACGAATCTTTTTAATATTTTCTACAACATCATCAATTGGGGTAGGAATCTCTTCCGTGATAATCTGGACAGCTCCTGTTGCAATACCTGTATTTAATGCAATATGTCCTGCATGTCTTCCCATTACTTCGACTACACTACACCGCTCATGTGACTGACACGTATCATTTAATTTGTCTACACATTCTACTACAGTATTCATTGCTGTATCATATCCAATTGTATATTCTGTTGAAGCAATATCATTGTCTATTGTTCCCGGAACCCCAATACAAGGTAAACCTAATTCTGACAAATATCCTGCTCCTCGATATGAACCATCTCCCCCTATTACAACCAAGCCATCTAATCCGATTTCTTTTGCATTATGAAATGCCTTTTCACGATATGACGCTTCATAAAACTCCATACATCTTGCTGTCTTTAAAATGGTTCCGCCCGAATGAATTATTCCTGAAACACTTTCTCGATCCATAACATGATAATTTTTTTCAAGAATCCCATTATATCCTTTAATAAATCCTATCGGTTGAATTCCATTTGCAATTGCTGTTTTTACAACTGCACGAATTGCTGCATTCATTCCCGGAGCGTCTCCTCCACTGGTAAGTACTCCTATTTTTTTCATTTTGTTCACCTCGTATTATATAGTAGTAGTTTTTATAGACCCTCTCCAAGGTCTTTACAACTATTAGGTCATAGTCCATTCTTTACCTCTTCTGTAGGTTCGACTATGATATATAAGATGCTGTGGATTGGTTTTATTTCTCCTACCACTTGATGGTTTAGGAAAGGCTCCAACCACAGTCTCTTTGTTCATTTGTTAATCAGTTAGATACCGCATGACGGTTTATTTAGAACGAGGTTACAATCGCAAGGAGCACCCTGTGGTTCTAAAACAGCATTAAATACATTTCAAAGGAGATTTATTATGATTTACATAGGAATTGATGTTGCAAAGGATAAGCATGATTGCTTTATCACCAACTCTGATAGCGAAGTGTTGTTTAAAGCATTTACCATCTTAAACAACTTAGATGGTTTTAATGATCTTTATCAAAAGATTGAATCCGTTATGGATGATGTCACAAAAGTAAAAGTAGGACTGGAAGCCACTGGACACTATAGTTACAATCTCCTGGGATATCTCATTGATAAAGGTCTGCCCACCTATGTTATCAATCCGTTACATACAAATCTGTACAGAAAAAGTCTAAGCCTTAGACAGACGAAAACGGATAAAGTAGATGCCCGCACGATTGCTTCTATGCTAATGTCTGATGTGAACTTAAAGTCCTACTCAGACATATCTTACCACAACGAAGAACTAAAGTCATTAACTCGTTATCGTTTTGATAAAGTAAAAGAACGTGCCAAGCTAAAAACTTCCGTTTCAAGACTGGTCTGTATCTTATTCCCTGAATTAGAAAAACTTGTTCCAACACTTCATATGGCATCTGTTTATGCATTGCTTTCTGAATTTCCCAGTGCTAAACATGTAGCTACTGCACACCTTACCAGACTTACAAATCTTCTTTCCGAATCTTCCAAAGGTCGATATGGTAAAGATACTGCTATTACTTTCAGAGATTCTGCAAGAGCTTCTATCGGCTCAAATATGCCAGCCAAATCTCTTGAATTGAAGCACACCATCAAACTTATTCAGGAACTTGATTCAGAGATTGATGAAATCGAAAATGAGATTAAAATCATCATGGATGAAATCAACTCTCCAATTCTTAGCATTCCTGGAATCAACTATCGCATGGGAGCTATGATTATTGCCGAGATCGGTGATTTCAATCGTTTTGATTCTCCTGATAAGATCTTAGCTTATGCCGGCTTTTCGCCATCAACATATCAATCCGGACAACTGGATGGTGCCTACGCACATATGGAAAACCGTGGCTCCAGATACCTGCGATACGCTTTGTATAATGCCACCAAATATGTCTGCCACTGGGATCCAACATTTGCAGCCTATCTTGCTAAAAAACGAGCGGAAGGTAAACATTACAATGTTGCCATATCACACGCTGTAAAAAAATTGGTTCGAGTGATTTATCATCTTGAAAAAACAAAGCAGCAATACATAAAAGCAGCTTAAATCTTTCTAATTCAATACTCCTTTTTTGAGCACTTATCACGATGCTCTTTTTGTCATACAGTTTTCAAGGTTCAAGGAACTCTAACTGAGTTCCAAATATATCTAAAATACATTTCTGTACTTTATTCAAAAAATATCATTTTAAGGCTTGACTTTTAATAGTTAGTCTTCCATATATCAAAAATTAAAATAGTACTTTAATATCATTTATTATATCATAAAAGTATATAAATGTGGGGATTAAATACATATTTTACGAACGGTTTGTGGTTTAATCAATTGGACAAACTCTGAAGTTGTTACAGTACATAGTAATACAGACAAATATTCTGATAGGTTCCGTCTCTCATCAAAAAACCATTGGGAATGGTCCCCAACATCACAAAGCCAAGTCGTTCATATAGATGCCGGGCATGAACATTATTTTCTACCACGGCATTGAATTGCATCAGTTTGAACCCATGTTCTTTTGCCTGGTTCAAACAGTCGGAAACCAGCTGTTCTCCAATGTGTTTTCCCCGGCAGACAGAATCAATAGCATAGCTTGCATTTGCAATGTGACCGCAACGACCAATATTGTTCGGGTGAAGTATATAAAGTCCAACGACTGTTCCGTTGTACCATAGTCGGCACATCGGTTTCACAATAGTTTCTGATTTGCATAAGATACTTCTCCTTCACAACTTTCGATTGAACAAAATCGCTGCGCGATGGCCTGCCAAGGCTGTGACGCAGTTTTATTTTTATTAAAAAGCAGTGGAATTACTTTTCATAATCCGTTATTGTTAAGTTACCACACGAAACAACTGAACTAAGAAAGCTCCACTGCCTATGATAAGAATAACATTTTCCAGTCTCTTCCGCAATCGGAATTATGACGCTAATGCACCTCCGAATAGGTAGATGTAATTATTAACACTACTTATTCTGGAGGTTTTATTATGTATAAAGATATTTTTGAATCTATCCGCAATGAAGCGGAAAAACGTAACCTGCGTGAAAGAACTATTCAACTGTATTGCTCTGATGTCAGTTACTTCCTTCGTTGGATTGGAAAAAACGTTTCTGATCTTACGCTTGAGATGCGGAAAGTTTTCTTACAGCCAAACGTCTGGAAGGAAGGTCTCCTGAAACTCACAATCACTATCGGTCTGCAATAAAGTTCTTATATAAAAAGGTGCTGAAGACTGTCTGGGATGATGACACTGTTCCAGCTATGAAAAGAGAGCGCAATCTTCCTGTTGTTCTGTCCCGCAATGAAATAAATGCAATCATTGACGCCACTCCGAATCTGAAACATAAAGCGATTATTGCAACTATGTATTCTTCCGGATTACGTGTATCGGAGGTCGTTCATCTCCATTATGATGACATTTCCCGTACCAACATGACAATTCATGTTCGTGAAACCAAAGGCAGAATTGACAGGTATACGATTCTGTCTCAAAAAAATTTAGACCTTCTCACTGAGTATTGGTACAAATGTGGTCGCCCCAAAGATATCCTTTTCCCAAGTTCCTGGACCGGTGGATATCTTGATATAACCGGTGTTAACCAGTTCTTTAAGAAAAGTGCTAAACTCGCCGGCATTAACCGTCATGTTTCCTCTCATGCGTGCCGTCATAGTTTTGCCAGCCACTTATTCGAAAGTGGCACAGATATAAAATATATCCAGTCACTTCGGGACATGTTGATCCTCGCTCTACAGATGTTTACCTTCATGTGAGCAACAAGACACTTCTTGGTATCCGCAGCCCGTTCGACAACCCGGAAGGTGGTGAATCATGAGTAAGGATTGTACGATTCAGGATGTTTTTCATCGTTTTTATTCATCTTTTGAATCCACACATAGTATTTCTCCCGCTCAGCGAAAGGCCGCTTATCACATCATGAATTGCAAAACCGGCGCCTTTGGTGTGAATGTAAGCGTATGCGAGGACTGCGGCTGCATATCAGTCCACTATAACTCCTGCCGTGACAGATGCTGTCCTATGTGTCAGGAGTTTCCAAAAGAAAAATGGGTAGATGCACGGCGTGAGGATATCTTAGATGCTCCTTATTTCCATGTGGTTTTTACAGTTCCAAAAGAACTCAATCCCATTATCTACAGCAACCAGAAATTCTTATATACTGCTCTTTATCATGCGGCTTCAGATACTCTCAGTGAACTTGCTGCTGATAGTAAATATCTTGGGACTGATATCGGCTATATTTGTATCCTCCATACATGGGGAAGTACCATGAACTTTCATCCTCATATCCATGCGATTGTTCTTGGTGGAGGGCTGGATGTGAAAAATCATTGGAAAGACAATGGGAAAGATTTTTTCCTTCCGATTAAGGTAATCTCAAAAACATTTCGTGGAAAATACATGGCTGAACTTAAGCAGCTCTGGGAAAATGACAGGCTTGAATTTCATGGATCGGCTGCACCTTACAAAAATCACTATACTTTCAAGGAATTGTTAAATACCTGCTATGCAAAGGAATGGATTCCTTATTGCAAGAAACCATTTGACGGTGCCGAATCTGTCATCAGATACCTTGGAAAATACACCCACCGGATTGCTATCAGCAACTACCGTATCAAAGACATGACAGAATCTACAGTTACATTTTCTGCTAAAGATTACAAAAACCAAGGGCTTTGGAAAGAGATCACCATATCCGGCGAGGAATTTATCCGTCGATTTTTAATGCATGTTCCTCCAAAACGCTTTGTACGTATCAGGCACTATGGTCTTCTTTCATCCAGAAATAAGAAGAAAAAGATTACCCTATGCAGAAACATCCTTGGTTGCAAAAAATATATTTCCAAGCTGAAAGATATGGATGCACCTGCCATTATCCGTCTTCTTTATAATAAAGATATATGCAAGTGCTCTTCCTGTGGTGGTAAGATTATTCCTCTGCCTACAGAACAACATTTTATAAAACCAAAACCACATATGCTCTGTTAACGTATCATAACTGTATATTTTTTTAGCTTCCTTAGGGAGGCTTATTTCTGGTGTCATAATACAGGACTGAATTATAAATTCTATGTGTTTCTATGTGTACATGCTATCCTATTATAAATAGAGTGTCAGAATTAAAAGTCCATATAGAGTTGACGCGCTTTGTTCAACCAGAAAAAATCGAAATTGATGCAAACGAAAGGGCAGTTAATGAAAAGTCTCAATACTGCTTTTTCGTTTGCACCACCTTCGATTCTTTGCAATTTCTCATCTATCCTTTCGCTTCCGTTGTGGCTAGAAACGTTTGAAGGTCTGGAAAAACTTCTCCAACATGAAATTTTTAGCAAATAAAAAAGGACACATGAAAAACAGTTCCAGTCCTCAAACTGGTTTCTAATTTTTCATGCGTCCTTAGGATGGCACCTTTGCGTATCATCAGCTTACGCTTATTGCAGGTGTCTCCCATATCATGATGACCACTAATTTAATTGTCTTGTCCTGTTGCGGTCAAATATCTGCCGCAGCATCTGATGTCTGACTGTATGTATCAGATATAATACTTATCCTGTTCTACTCTATCCAGCAGCTCACCCTCCTTGAAATTCTTCAAGGTCATTACTCTACCACAATGGTGACATTTCATCATAACTCTCGGCAGTACCGGATAATTTCTGTTACCTGTAACCATGTATGAAACTTTCATACTCTTTTTGCACTTCTTACAATAAAAATCTATAACTTTTAACTCTTTGTTCAATTCAGTTCGCTCCTTATTCATACAAAATCATCACTATCTACAACTTTGTACTCGTAAAGGAAAGGGAAATCACCTTTGCAAGCCTTTTGCCGGGAGTTCCGATGAATGTCTGCACATTCCCCGGCTTTGCTGATCTAAAGCCAACTGATATGAATTGTGCTGTCAGCACACAATCACATCAGGCTCCGGCTCTTTCCATAAACCACATATTGTTATCTTCATAGAAAAGGAATATTTCCTTTCCATCTACCACACAGGTATAACGCTCTCCAACTCCACCAGCCCTTGTACTGGCTGCTCTGCGCTTGTCTTTTACTCGTGTAATCTCATACTTTCTGCCATCTTCCCATGTTATCTCTTTTGGAATGAGCAGTCCGTCCCTTGAAAACTCTGCAAGTACATCAACATATACCTTATTGCTCAATGTAATCACCTTCCTTACAAGATTGCTATTGCTCTGGAAGCATCCATCTTCCTTGCTATATAGCCTTTTTCTTCTAATATTTTCAGATGTGCATAAACACTTGAAGTCGATGCCACCCCTACCATCTTGCATATCTCCCTGATAGTAGGAGCATAGCCATTCACACGCTGATATTGCATAATGCTTTCATACACATTCTGCTGCTTCTCCGTCAATGGTGCTCTGTCTACCAGATTAATTCTTGCTGCTTCGCTCATGTTCCGCCTCCCTCTTCTTTACTCTATTGGCACTTCTCGTTGCTAACCTGAAAAGTACCCATGTGGATGTACTGTGTGTTCTTCTTTTGCATTGACCGCCGACAGAATCCTGTCCCGGTACATGAGTCCCCTCTGGATACTGTAAAATCCAAATCTTCTGCGTATCTCATCCACCGCTGAATCCATCTTCATCTGCTTTTCACGCTTCTCCACACTTGAGAACAAATCAATCTGTTCCCAATAATTATCTGTTACTAAGTCTGCACCTCGGACACCAACACTGCGGATTGGCTTGCTCCAGTTATAGTTTTCCTTAAATATCTGATAAGCATATGCAGCTATCTCTCCGGTGATATTCGTTGCATGGTCAATCTTTTTCTGACGGGTAAAAGAGAATAACTCATTATCCCTGACACTTATCTCAACCACTCTGCACCGGAATCCATTCTCACGAAGTCTTGCTGCAACACTCTCAGCCAGAATATAAAGAACAATCTTTACATCCTCATCGCATACTAAATCCTTTGGCGTCGTTATGCTGTTTCCCACCGATTTGATTGGAGCGTGGGTATTCTCCAGCTTGACAGGTGAATCATCATAGCCATTAGCAAACGACCATAAGATACTGCCCATCTTTCCAAGGTGACTGTTAAGCACATCTTCATCTGCCCTTGCAAGATCACCTATGGTTTTGATACCAAATAATGCAAGCTTTCTGTTCGTACTTTTGCCAACGTATAGAAGATCTGCCACCGGAAGTGACCAAGCCTTCTGCTTAAATTCACTCTTATACATAGTTGTGATTGCATCAGGCTTCTTATAATCTGAACCAAGCTTTGCAAATATCTTATTGAAAGAAACACCAACACTTACTGTGATGCCAAGCTCTGACTTCATTCTCCTGCTGATTTCCTGTGCAATGAGCAATCCATCCCCTTTAAGGGAGCTGCTCCCTGTCACATCAAGCCAGCACTCATCAATCCCATATGGCTCCTGCCTGTCCGTATATTCTGCATATATCTCACGAGCCATCCTTGAAAACCGAAGATATAAGTCCATTCTTGGTGAAACAAATGTTATGTCCGGGCAGACCTGCTTTGCCTGCCAGAGTGCCATTCCTGTTTTCACACCATACTTCTTCGCAATATAGTCAGCTGTTAAGACAATCCCATGTCTTGCCTCCGGGTCACCGCCTACTGCCAATGGCTTTCCTGCAAGCTCCGGATGATGCAGATGCTCAATCGAGGCATAACAACAGTTGATATCTGAATGAAGTATTACCCTGTCTCCCATCTTCATCACCTCCTGCATTTAATCTGTCACTACCATAACCTTTAGTCCAAGTATATGAGTAATGTTTCTTACAGGGCATAGTATAACCCCAAGAATAATCGACTGTCAACGGACACATGTGTCCTTTTTCTCATTATATTGGATTTTTAACTTGAATAATTGGCACTATTGCTATATACTATGGAGTGAAAAGAGACATTTGAAATCAACAAAATGAAAGAAAAGAGGCGTATGTATGTACTCAATCGGAGAAATCATTTCAACATATAGAAAAAAGAAAGGCTTGCTCCAGCAGGATCTCGCTGATGAACTGGCAAAGGAAGGCATTACCATTTCCTATAAAGCCATATCCAACTGGGAGAGAAATCTTGCTGAACCAAGCGTTACCATATTTTACAAAGTGTGTAGAATCCTTGCTATTACTAACATGTATGAAGCATATTTTGGAGTAAATCCTGCTGATCCTTTCTCATCACTTACTGATGAAGGCAGGGAAAAAGCTATGGATTATATTAATCTGCTCCACGCATCCGGAATGTATGAAAAGCAGACTGCTAAGATAATTCCATTCCGAAGCATTGATATTTTTGAAAATGCCGTATCAGCCGGAACCGGTAACTTCCTTGTAGACGGACCGAAGGAGACTGTACGCATAGATGAATCTATCCTGCCGGAAGATACTACTTTCGGTGTCCGCATTAGTGGTGACAGTATGGAACCTGAATTCCACGATGGTCAGATTGCATGGGTATTACAACAGGAATCTGTTGCTAATGGAGAAATCGGCATCTTCGCTCTTAACGGAGAAGCCTATATTAAGAAATTACAAAACGATAAAGACGGAATTTTCCTTATCTCGCTTAATGAAAAGTATGCACCTATCAAGGTTGGAGAAAATGACCGCTTAGACATATTTGGAAAAGTTCTTGGAAAATCTGATGCTTCTGCTATCACAGGACATTGCCGATAAAATTGCAAGTCCTTTTTATTGGACACATTATTTTGCATAATTGACAATAAGAAAATATCTATAGAACTGAAAGAAGGGATTTCTATGGCGGTTACCAATAATATCAGAGAAATCCGTGAACAGCGAGGCATTTATCAGGATGACCTTGCCGCTGCTATCGGATACAGCACCAAAACTGTCGGCAGGATAGAACGTGGGGACAGCACCCCATCTGCCGAATTTATGCTGCGGATATCAAAGTACTTTAATATGCTGGTGGAAGATGTATTCCATGTGGAAGATTGAGTCGGAGCAGCAATCCGGTTCACCTTCTATTTTGGACAGCTTTTCATGTCCTTATCAACAACTATAGTTTTTTGATAAATGCTTGACTGTAAACCTTGTTTATAGCTTATTATTAAGTAAAATAGAGTTGCTCGAAAGGAGGGCATAATATGACTATAAAAGACGTAGAAGAGCGAACAGGTTTATCCCGTTCTAATATCCGTTTTTATGAAAAGGAAACACTTATTGAGCCTTCGAGAAATGAAAGTAATGGTTATAGAGATTATTCTGAAAATGATGTGGAAAATATAAAGAAGATTGCATATCTACGTACATTGGGAATTTCTATTGAAGATATACGAAGTATTATATCCGAAAAAGTAACATTGCAGGAAATGCTTGAGAAGCAAAAGGAAGTATTAAAAAATCAGATTACTGATTTGAATAAGGCGAAACTCATGTGCGAAAAAATGCTGGATGAAGAAAGTATTAGTTATGAAAAATTACAGGTAGAACAATATGTAACAGATTTGCATGACTATTGGAAAGATAATCGAACTGTTTTCAAACTGGATTCCGTCAGCTTTTTGTATATATGGGGAAGTATGCTTACCTGGACTATGATTACCGCACTATGCTTGATTATTGGGGCTTTGTCTTATTCTAAGTTGCCGACAGAAATTCCAGTACAATGGAGTAAAGGAGTGGCAACATTCCTAGTTAATAAAAACTGGATTTTTATTTGTCCTGTTATATGTATCATAATCCGTTATTTATTAAAACCTTTTATCTATGCGAAATTGCAGATGAACAATTATTATGGAGAAATTATAACAGAGTATTTGACAAATTATATGTGTTTTATTGTGTTGTCAGTGGAAATCTTCTCCATACTTTTTACTTTCGGAGTGGTAAAAAGTGTTGTTGTACTGTTATTTGTGGACACGGCAATTTTTATTGGATTGTTAGTAGTTGGTTTGGTAAAAATGGATTTGAGAGGGAAAGAAGTTTTATGATTCAAATTTTATATTTCAGAAATAATAATAAGATACTATTTTTCCCACGCCTACTATGAAAACGGCGGCTATGAGATAGAAATTGCATATACTGGCGAATAAAAGAACCGCTGTTGCATGGTTTATTGGCTTCCATGTAGCGATTGAGCTGGGCACATGATACCCAGCTCTTTTACTATCTACTTTCAACATAAATTTAAAAATCACATATAATTATCCATTAAGTTATATGTAATAACTGTGTAAATCCTAATACAATTTTGCACCTGCTGGGATTGCGTCATCTAACATTACCAGATTCAGTTTTTCTTCTCCATTTACATTGTGAATTGCAGAAAGAAGCATACCACATGAATCTATTCCCATCATAGAACGTGGTGGAAGATTTACGATTGCAAGTAAAGTTTTACCTACAAGTTCCTCCGGCTCGTAAAATGCATGTACTCCTGAAAGAATAGTCCTTTCATTCTCTGTACCATCATCAAGTGTAAATCTAAGAAGTTTCTTACTCTTAGGTACTGCCTCACAATTTTTTACCTTTACAACACGGAAGTCTGACTTTGAGAATGTATCAAAATCAACCTGCTCCTCAAATAAAGGCTCTATTTCAATACCTGTATTATTTTCAACAACTGCAGCCACTTCTTCTGTTACTACTTCATTGTTATCCATTTGATTGTAACTCCTTTGCATTAATTTCTCATAATAATATGTAATGTCGGTTGAAACTGCATTACTACAAGCTAGTATACCATAAATATATTGTTTTTAGGAAGAAATATCCTATTTCATCCATAAACAGTCTTCATTTTTTTTAATCGAACAAAAAGTCTCTTGTCCTTCGGGCACATCTTTTCAAGTTCCTCAATACTGTATCTTCTCAAATCATCTTTGCTTTTTATTCCCATTCTAAACGCATCCATACATAGGAAATCATCAAATCTGACTCCATGCTCCCGATCATTCAGTTCTTCTACACTGCGCAGCTTTATGCCTTACTCTTCACAAATCTGATATAATTCCTGCAGTGTTGCCTGCCCCATATTACGAAACTTTATAAAATATTCCTTTGGATATTCTCTCACTCCTTCCAATGACTCAAATCCGTTCCTTCTTAGAACATTTCGTAACCTGCTCGACATTTCAATATCATCATAATCTGTTTTTTCAGCGTACATAAAAACTCCCTTTTGTCATTTTATTTGTTGTATATCTTATCAACCTCAGATTCATACACCGATTCAGTATGAGTATCAAATAGCACCCACTCCACCAGATCAAACCAATCCGGATTATCCTGCAAGAACCTATTTACTGTGTGTACTGCAATCTTTGCTGCCAACTCAACCGGAAAACTATATACTCCCGTTGATATAGAAGGAAATGCAATAGACCTGATTCCATACTGGCTTTTGTTTTTCCGTTTTCAATTTCATTTAAGTTCTGCCTGCTAATTTGCAATTCCTGTGCCAGTCGTGATTGAGAATAATCACAGGCATTTCTCTTTTGCTTTAATGTTTCAATAAATTCTATATCATTCATGCTTCATTCCTCCAATCAAAAAGGCATATACTCATAGGAGCATACACCTTGTATCTTATATTTATTTTCTATTGATATGCTGTTTTAGACCTGTCGGATAAAAAGAATATGGTGTGAAGTGAAATAAGTTCTTATAACCTTATAAATCGTTGCATATCAGCAGTTTTGTATTTATTTTTTCTCTTGTCTTTTGTAATAGTACCCCCCTGTTAGATAACGGGGGCTTTATGGCTCGCTGACGCTCGCCCCACCGTCAGAGTGAACCAGCCGTTTGCCAGCAAAACTGGCATGGCTTGATGTCTTACGACCGCCACCACGTCTGGATCACTCCGGCGGTGTTGCTGTCTTGCCTACCATTTCCTCATTTTCCGTGTACTTATATCCAACACCTCTGACAATGACGATATAGCGTGGTCTGTCCGGCTCCGGCTCAATCTTCTTTCTTAATTTTCGTATGAATGAAGTCAGATTATTAGGGTCTGCCGGATAGTCATATCCCCATACATTTTCATAAATCTGTTCTTTGGTAAAAACCTGCTCCTTTTTAAAATTCTTTTTTGTTCATAATTGACAAACTGATTTTCATTGAAACCAATAACATCAACAAAGCGATAATAATTGCAATAGCGATAAGAACTCCCATGCTTACAGTTGGCATATTATCTAACAGACTAACTAAATCAATATTGAAAATGGCTTCTGCTCCTTTCACGATAACGAGAGTGATTACTGCCAGACCGCCAAATGCACCAATCATAGCAATTCTTCCTTTATCTCCACCGAATTTTAGCTGAAAAGGAAGCATGATTGCTTGAACGACAATCATAATAGGTAAAATCATCAATGAACTCTGTACTAAGTCTGTAATAGGTAATGTATCTTTCAATACAGTTGTAATTATTCCTAAAACAGTTGCCAAAACCCAAGCCATACACCCCAATAATAGACCAAGAAAGTATTTTTCACTCACATAATGATTACGTGTAATAGGTAATGTAAACAGAAACGCATTTCCATTATCAAAATCATCATAACTGATTGTGCTTACTGTAAAAAGTGATACAATGAAACTCAGAAAACCTAATGGGAATATCACATCATCAGTAAATATCATCATTCCGATTACAATCGCCAAAATGAGCAACAGAAAATTTTTCTGTAACATCATCAATTTCAAATCTTTTACGAATAAGCCTTTCATTGTTCTGTCCCCCTTATCATCATGGTAATGACTTCATCTATTGTACCTTTTTCAATGGCAATTTTAGGATAATTCTCCATATAATACTGTTTCTGATTTGTCAGACAGCTATATCCATATGTTTCTTTTTTGGAACGCAATATAAACTGTTTATCCAGCTTGCTGTATTGTTCTGCGTCTACTTTTAATAAAGCATAGTCACTAAGAAGAACGTCCGTATCTTCATGCAGAATAATTTTTCCGTCATGTATCATATAAAGGTCATCACATAGCGACTCCAAATCACTGGATATATGAGAGCTGATTAAAATGGAGCGTTCTTCATCTTTTTCCAGAAATTCTCTTAACATTTCAAGCAATTCGTCTCTTGCGATTACATCTAAACCTGCTGTCGGTTCGTCCAGTATCAGCAGTTTTGCATTGTGTGAAATTGCAACCAGCACTTTTAATTTTGCTTTCATTCCTGTTGAAAATTCTTTTATCTGTTTATTCATAGGTAGTTGAAATTTCTGTACCTGTTCTATAAATAGTGATTTGTCGAATTTTGAGTACATATTCTGCAATATAGGGATAATATCTTTTATCTTCAGATACCCACTAAAACCAGAATCCGACAATACTACACCCAATTCCTCTTTATCTTTTGCTGTGAAGTCTTTTCTGTCCTTTCCAAGTATGGTAATATTTCCGCCGTCAGTTGAAATCAAACCTAATATCGCCTTAAATGTTGTGCTTTTTCCAGCACCATTTTGTCCAATCAAGCCTGTTACACATCCAGACATAAGCTCTAATGAACAATCAAGAGAAAAATTATCATAATGCTTTTTCAAGTGTTCAATTTTTAACATACATCAACCCTCCAATATCAACTCAAATAAACTTTTTATATCTTCATCACTAATACCACATCGTCTGCCTTTTTGGATAGCCTGCTCCAAATCCGCTTCCAATTCTTTTTTCTGTTCTTCCAAAAGCAGTTCTGTATTTGTAGCCGCTACATAAGTGCCTTTTCCATGTACTGTAACCGTAAAACCCTCACTTTCCAAATTGTCGTAAGCTTTTTTTACAGTTAAAGCACTTATTTTTAGTTCCTTAGAAAGTGTACGGACAGATGGAAGATTGTCGTTTTCCTTTAGTTCCCCGTTGCGTATGAGCATTTTAATCTGGTCAACAATCTGTTCATATATGGGAACCATTAGGGAAGTATTGATTATAATTTTCATTCTTTATATCCTTCCTTCTTTTCTTGATAACAGTATATAACAGTTGCAAACTGTTGTCAAGTGTTATATAGTGTTTGTTTTAAATTTTCTTTTGAAATTAAAAACATGCAAATCAATATAGAAATGCATGTTAAAAAATATAGTATTCTATTGTAATTCCTTTAACGCAAGCAGGTGTTTCATGGATTGTTTCTAATATCCTTTTGTTGGGGAAACTCCACACTCCCATTTCGATATTGTTTTATCACTGATTCCCAACAATTCAGATAATTGTTTCTGTGTATACCCTTTTGCCTTTCTTTCATCAGAAATAAACTTTCCAATTTTTACCTGATCCATTGTTTTTCTCCTTTCTGACCACAGAATAATATATAAAATAGATGTTTTACACCCACGGAACGTAGAGAATGGTGAATATATGCGGATTCTACGCTTCGTAGATTATAAAATATCTACTGATTTCCTGTTTAATCTATATCATAATATTACCATAAATCATATTGTTTCATAGTTTCTACATTTCGATATTCATGCTTCTCATAATATCCTATCAGCTTACCTTCATCTCTGAGTGCCACCATGTAAACATCTTTATTCAGTTTCTCATTGTGAAAAGTATAGACGAAATTATGGCTTTTATCTGCTGCAAACCAGTCCACAACTCGCTGTATTTTATCTCTGGATTCCGGATTATGACAATCTAACAGACTTCTTCCAATAAGTTTATCGCCGCCTCGCTTCGCATAGCTGGTAACAGCTGCCGGATTCATGTAAATAATCTCATGTTTGAGATTGCATATAACAACGGATGCCCTGTCCTGATCAACAATACTTTTATAAAAGCTGACATAGGATTTAAACTTAATTACCTTTTCATTATCCAGCCGTCTTTGAAGTTGTGGTTTCTTTCTTCGATAATAATCGTATATCTCTCCTTCAGGTATCCAGATTTGTGCCTCATTTATCTTATCAATTACAACTTCAACAATCTGCTCATCTGCTAGTAAATCAGGTACTTTATCATACTCTGTTACATACTTTCTGTATTCTTCATACACCCAGCCTGTAATCTTATCCTTCTGTTTCATCTTGAGATCACTAAACTTTTTATTCAGCTGTAAAAGCTGACCATCTATCTTTTTATGTATTTTTGTTTTTTTACTTTTTGCCAAATTTCTCCCACCTTTATATAATTAACAACTTTTGCTAGTATAGCGCATGTTTCGCATTTATCTTTTCACATTATAACATCTATCATATTTATCCGCATTAAAAAAGGACGCAGAATCTCTCCCACGTCCTCAAATCTATCGGCTCTAGCCTCAAAAGCATCTGCATTATACTGATACTCCTGCGGCTCAGCGACCATCGGTGAATATACAACCTCTGCTTCTACTCGCTCAGCTTCTGCCCTCTCCGGCTCTGTCTGTTTCTGCGCTTTCGCATTCTCCATATGCTTTTCCTTATCAAGCTGCACATCCATCGCCAGATTATCCAGCTTATCAATCGAGGCGTCCAGATGAATCTCCATTAATACAAGCAGTTTTCTCACTGCTTTCATAGGGGCAAGCACCGCCTTTGTAATGGGATGTTTCTGCTCTTTCTGTGAATAATCCACCTCCGGTTTGTCAGCAAAAGTGCGGAATGCATTGGCTACTGTCTGCCCGGCTTCACGAAATCCTTTTGCAAGAAGTGCTGTCTTTGCTATATCCTTATCCGTGGTCTTGATTGCACCTCTGACATTCTCTCTGGAAATATCAAGAAGTCTTTTCTTAATTCCTAAGAACTCAGACAACCTGTATAATGCAGATCTTCCCTTTGCCTTTGCTTCATCAACTATGCTCTTTGCTGTAGATTTGACCTGTGCTTTCACTTCCAATACCTGCGACTTTATCTGCTCACATCTGGTATTGAGTCGCTCCTGTGCTTCCGTTAATGCTTTTTTAGCATTATTGATAAGGGTATCTTCCTGCATTTCTTGATCTGGTCCTGCATACTGGTAAGTTCTTCTGTCATAGACACAATCTTTTTCCAGACCATCCACATAGGTGCATATCTCAAATACATCATTTGCCTGTTCTTTCATAGTATTCTTCTTTAATAAATCAAGAAGTTCTCTTATGATCTCCTCATTAGTAAGTGTCTTTTCCTGCTTCCATATCCATTCTGTTTCCTCCATTCTGTAAATGGGGCAGCCTTGGCCGCCCCTGTACTCTGATTACTGATTATCGAAAGGGCGTTGCCTCTTTGTCCTTCTCTTTATCGGGATTGCCATGATGTTTCTCTGCACTCTCTCTTGCTTTTTCGTTGCTCTTATCCTTTGCTTTCTCATATTCTGATAATCTCATTATAGAGCTTCTCCCTGAAATCCTTTGTGACCGGATAGCAGACATCCTGATAGATCGGCTTGCCATTCTCGTCCACCTGCTTTGTCTTATAAGAAGGCATTGACACAAAGATTTTTCTCTTTGCCCTGAAGGATATTTACATTATTTACAATGAAGCTGTTTTCAAAGTAAATACGGGCAAGTCCCTTGATATTACTGCCTTCCCTCTCATAAGGTGTCACAGTTACTGAAAACTCCGGCATTTCCTGTGTACGCTCCTGCTTCTGTGTCTCCTCTTTCTCCGGTTCCTTGATTCTTGCATAGGCATCAAGGATATTGGTATAGAGTTCCTCACGAAACTCTGCCGTAATAGGATTGCATACATCCTTATAGATCACGCTGTTGCTCTCATCACGCTCATTGGAAGCGGTATCTTGGCATTGATACGAAAAGCTCTCCCTTTTCCTTATTCTCAAGGATTGCAATATTGGTGATCTTAAATGAATCACCAAATACTACGGTCGCAAATCCTTGATATTGCTGCCCTCTTGCTCTTACTTCGTTTACCTTAATTGAATACTTCATACGCTGTTCCTCGCTTTCTTTTTGTTCTTTGTTTTGCTCAGGTATGATAAGCCCACACCAAAGCTGTTCTATCTGTTCACAAGACAATCTGCCATTTAACCAGTTGCCAAGTGTAACGACCATTCCGTCCTGCTCATAGTAGAGCCACTCCTGTGTTTCAATGTTCCCCTCATACACGATAGTCACATCAAAATCAGGCATAAATAATCCTGCCTCCGTATCCCAGATACAGGCAACTCCCTGTCTGAGTGTCAGATTCAGGCTTTCGACATACACAGACCAGCCGCTTACGACTATCTGAAAGTCATCATCAATCTCAGCAATATCATCCTCGATGTCAATTCGCTCTTCCATTTCTGCTACTGCCTCTTCTATCTCACCTAACCGGTATCTTTTATTCATCCACACCTGCCTCCTTATATCTGCATCTGACCACAAAACGCATAGTACCCTTCTGTGAACAGGTAAAAAGAGTTAATTCCTTTTCCTCTCCCTGTGTCTTAATTGTTGTCATAAGGATTTACCACCTCTGTGTCTGTTACTTCATAGATATGAGTCTGTCCGTTTTTGTCGATAATTGTCACATCATCTCCTATGGAAATCTGATTTAGTGGTGTAAAAAATGTGCCATATCTGCTGCCATTGTGACCGCATAACACACAGTTGCCACTCTCACCGATTCCTGCAGTTTCTTCGATATGACCAATCCCGGCATTAAGCACTTTACTTGTGGTTCCTTCCATTACCGGGTATCTGATATCTATTCCCGGTATCTCAATAATGCCGATGATACTGCCTTCTTTAAGAATGGCTTTCTCCTCTTTACTAACGGTGGTTTGCTCTTCCTCCACCTCTGTTTTTTCATCGTAATCATCCTCCAATGTCTGCTCAAATTCACTTATGAGCTGGTTCGTGTGTCTCTCTCCGGTTGTACACCAGAAAAAAGGGACTGCCATAATGGCAATCCCTGCTGTAATCAGTAGTCCTGCGACCACTTTCCTTATACTCATATTATTCACTCTCCTATCGTGTTCTGCCCTCTCTGTCGGCTTGATAAGCACCTTTATCCTCTGCTACAATTGCTGCAGATTCCATTCTGTCATCAGCTTCTCTTTCTTCCTCCGGTCCGCCAAGATCTGCATCCATAGCCTTTGCGTTCTCAAGGTCAAGCTGGGCATTTAATTCATACTGCCTTGCAAGCTTTTCTTCCAGTTCCTTGCTATATGCAAACGGCTTGTCATACTCCGCCTTTGAAGCTCAAGATCATTCTGGTACTGCTCAATCTTCTTTTCCAGAAAATCAACATTCTCGTGAAGTCCGTTGAACAGGTTCTCCAGCTTTACCATACTTCCCACCGGACTTGTGGAAAGTTCCGCCTTGTACTCCGTCTTTCCACGAAGCACCATATAGTTGATACTGAGGAAATTCTTTTCCACCAGAAGCTCAAAGCCGTGGAACTTACCGACTGGAGTGGTCTCGCCTGTCTTACATTTGCTGATTGCTTCAAGCATTACGGTTCCACCATCCACTCGCTCTGTATAAGTTGCATTGCCTATGGTAATGGCAAAATCCGGGTTATCAATCAATTCCTTATCCCTTGCCTTTACATCCTCTCTTACATTGGCAAGCTTCTCTGTCGCAGTCTTGATAAGCTTCGGGTACTTGATCATAAAGTTATCCTGAAGTCCGTATCTCTGATTGTCATAGGATGCCTTCAAAAGCTTTAATCTCTGGACATCATTGTCAATCTCCATCTTTTCCCTGATTAAAGGTTGCCTGTCGCAACCGCCTTAATCTCCGCATAGGAAAGTGTTGCCTCATCAATGTCCTCACAGCTTCGGCTTACAGCCTTGCTTGTCATAACCTGACTGATGAAACGCTGCTTGTTTTCCACAAGTGACCAGTTGTATGCATCAAAAGTTCCTTTGTAACATATCGGTAGATTGCCACCTCTTCATTTTCATTTCCCTGTCGGATGCCTCGTCCTTCCCTCTGTTCAATGGAAGAAGGCTTCCACGGGCAGTCCACATGGTGCATTGCAACCAGATGTGTCTGTACATTAACTCCGGTTCCGCACTTATCTGTCGAACCTATAAGCACTTTTTTCTTACCTGTCCTCATTTCCTTAAAGAGTGCATCCCTCTGTGCGTCGGTCTTTGCATCGTGAATAAATGCTATCTCCTCCGCAGGGATACCATACTTGATAAGTGACTCCTTCAGATAATCATAAATCGTAAAATCCTTGTCCGGTCCCGGTGTTCCAATATCCGAAAAAATAAGCTGACAGCCTATATGACCGTCAGCATTTCCTTTTACATATTCTTTCCATACATTCTCCGCTACCTTATTGAGCTTTCCATCTGGTTGTTCGGTGCGTCCTTATCAATCAGTCTTGCGTCTGTTCCAAGAAGTCTTGCTTCGTGAGTAATCTTTAAGAAGTTGTCAACACTTGGATCAACACCCCCACCCCTTATCCTTTCTGCCCTTACAACAAATTCTTCCATTACCTGCTTCACATACCAGTCCGGCTCCGACTCCACGATAATAGGCTTGCCGCCACGGAGTGCAGGCACATCAAGGTCAAGCATATCCGCTGTCTGCACATCGGCGACCTCACGGAAGATGTTCATAAGCTCCGGCAGATTGGTAAACTTATTGAACCTGCTCTTGAAACGGAAACCGCTGCCCTCTACAGTAAGCTCCAGTGCCGTTGTTACTTCACCAAAGTTCGCTGCCCAGGAATCAAAGTGATAAATCCCCATCTCTTCAAGTGCCGCTTTCTGTAAGTAAAGCTGCATAACATACATCTCACACATGGTATTGGATATCGGCGTACCGGTAGCAAATACAATGCCCCTGCCATCATTTATCTCTGATAAATACTGGCATTTAAGCTGCATATCCGTTGACTTCTTAGCCCCACTACTGCTGATTCCCGCCACATTATTCATCTTGGAAAATCGCGAGGTTCTTAAAATTGTGTGCTTCGTCTACCATAATAGAGTCAACACCCAGCTCCTCAAAGGTAATGAGGTCATCTTTCCTGCTCTCATCGGTCAGGGATTTAAGCTGCTCCTCCAGCTTTTTCTTCTGGCTTTCCATCTGCTTTACGGTCCAGCGTTCCCCATTCCGCTCCTTCATATCATCAATCGCATAGCTGATTTCATCAATCTGCTCATTAAGCATTCGCTCCTTTCTCTCTGCCGAGATTGGGATTTTCTCAAATTGCGAGTGCGACATAATGATGCAGTCATAATCGCCTGTCGCAATCCTTGATACAAACTGCTTTCTTCGGCTCTTTTCAAAATCACGCTCCGTTGCAACCAAGATGTTTGCTGACGGGTAAAGCCTTAAAAATTCACTTGCTGTCTGCCCGATAAGCGGCTTTGGCACTACCATAATCGTCTTATTGGAAAGTCCGAGTCTTTTCTGTTCCATACACGCAGCCATCATTTCAAAGGACTTTCCGGCTCCGACGCAGTGGGCAAGCAGGGTGTTTCCTCCATAAGGATTCGTGCCACCGCATTCTTCTGGTGCGGCTTTAATTCAATCTCAGGGTTCATTCCTGGAAACTGTAAGTGGCTTCCGTCATACTCACGCAGGCGGATATTATTGAAGGTCTCATTGTAATACTCCACATACTTCTGTCGGCGCTCCGGCTCTGCAAACAGCCATTCCTTGAACTTCTCCTTGATCATATTCTGCTTTTCCCTTGCAAGCATTGTCTCGTTCTTATTGACTTCATAATGGTACTTGCCATCACCGTCATCAATCCCGTCCCTTACAGTGACTGTTTTTAAGTTCAGCGTATCCTCAAAAATAGAATAAGCGTCCATTCTGCTTGTACCATAAGTCTTCGTAGCAGCCACGGAATGCTTATCCATGCTCTTATTCTCAATGAACCATTCCATACTCATCTTATTCAAGTGTACCTGAATACCCTGTATTGTAATACTGGCTTCTGACTGCCCTTGCCTCTCTTGGTGTATTAAGCAGCTCATAGATAAACTGCTCATAATCAAGCGACTCAATCCAAGTTGTACCAATCTTTACATCAATATCCGAGGCTTCAATCCATTCCGGCTGCACCTTCCTCAAGTGCTGCCACATTGCCTGCAAATCTTTCTGCCTGCGGATTATCGGTATCAGCCGCCATTGCCTTTGCAACACGCAGCTTATCTCTTACATTTCCCGACAGATATTCGTCTGCTGTCTCCCAGCCGATGTCGGGATTGTTCTCGTTGTAGCGGTCTGGATTTAGGAAAACCAGTCCGTCCAGCTCTTCCACAAGAACTGCCCTTCTAAGCTCTGCCAAAGCATCATCACTTAACGTTATCTCATCCACTGTCTGTCCGGACTTTTCTGCAAGTTCTTCCTTTGCATTTGTAATATCCGGCTCATAGATAGAAAGCATATAGGCAAGATTTACATATCCAAATTCATTGACGGATACATTTAATGCTTCCACAGCAGTCTCAACTCTGTCTATGACAGTCTTTGCCTTAATCGTCTGCTTATAAAACATATCAGCCTTCTTCACCTCCCCGTCCTCATTTACTTCTTCAAGACTGCAAAGAAGCGGGTAATCGCTGTCATCCCTGAATGCTATTCTGTTTGCTTTTGAAGTAATGGCTCCATACTGCTTTACGAAGGCATCATATTTTACATTAAGAAGTCTCTGCTTATCAGAAAGCTCCTCCTCGCTGCAGCCCTCCATCTGGATATCAATCAGCTCTCTTGTTATCTGTCTGATTTCATCAAGGCTCTCGGATACGCTCCTCTGCTGTCTGTGATACTTCTTTTCTTACCATCTCGGAATTTTCCCTGTAATAAAGTTTTCCTTCAAAGAATGTGTAAGTGTAATTTCTCACATCCGGATCAGCGGGAATGACTTCCTCCGTCTGCTCCTCATTATCTGCCAGTCTCTCAAAATCTGTCATCTGCTTTGATGTTACAGATGCCTTATTGAGTGCTTCATACAGATTGAAGTTCTCATCATTATTCACACAGACGGTATATCTGCTGTCCTGTCCGTAAATCCTTGTGTCATACTGCATAGTACCAAGCATCATCTCCGGGTGCTCTGCAAAATAGGAATTGACTGCTATGCCATCACCTGTGACACCAAGGTGTACCCAGTCAGGCTCTATATCAATCTTTCGCTCTCTTCTTCTGCAAAAAAGAATGTCCGCTGTCACTTCGGTTCCTGCATTATCCTTAAATGCAGTATTCGGAAGTCGGACTGCTCCCACAAGCTCTGCTCTCTCAGCCAGATACTTTCGTATAGTCGGATTGCTCTTATCCAGTGTTCCCTTTGTGGTAATCACTGCAACCATGCCGCCCGGTCTTGCCTGATCGAGTGCTTTTGCCAGAAAATAATCGTGAATACGGAAGTTATACTTGTTGTACTTTGGATCGAATACCTTATAATCACCAAATGGCACATTTCCCATAACCACATCAAAGAAGTTATCCGGATATGTGGTATTTTCAAATCCCGTAATACTGATATTGGCATTCTGGTAAAGCTGCTTTGCAATCCTTCCTGAAATGCTGTCAAGCTCCACCCCATACAGCTTACTTCTGCTGCATTGGTGCTGGCATACTTCCGAAGAAGTTGCCGATACCCATAGAAGGCTCCAAGACATTGCCGCCTTTAAAGCCAAACTGCACAAGTGCCGAGTTAATACACATTGCAATCTCAGGTGAAGTATAAAAGGCATTATTTACGGTTGCTCTTGCAGCACTGTATTCCTCATCGGATAGAAGGTCTTTCAGCTCTGCATATTCTCTGCTTCACCCTGCATTATTCTCATCAAATGCCTGTGACAACCCGCCCCAGCCGACAAACTTCGACAGAGTTTTCTGTTCCTCAGGTGTGGCAAGCCTGTTCTCTGATTCAATCTGCTTTAAAGTACGGATTGCATCCATATTCCACTGGTATCTGGTCTTAGCACCGCCTTTTTCCATTTCCCAGAGGTTATAGTGGAAATTGTGTTTCGTCTGCCCGGCAACATTCTTCTCATTTTCAAGACTTTCTACTTGCTGTACTGGTTCCTGCTTTGGTGTAAAATCTACAGTTTCCTGTGATTCTGTATCAGCCTGAATATCATCCACAGATACTGATACTGCATCATCTGAAACCACATGTCCATTCTCATCAATCTTGGTTTCCCAGCCATTCGCTATTGCTCTTTCCCTGGTTTCAAGACGATTGGCTTTTACACTATCCTCGATATCAAAGAATCTCTTATAGACCGGATTCATCTTATCCCTGTCAGCCTTCTGCTTTGTCTCCTGATAATACTTCTTCTGGTCTTCTCCGCAGTAAAATGGCTGTTTTACCATATAGGATAAGATTTCATATAACTCACGCCAATCGAGAGCACCTTCTTTACGCACACCATTCCTGTTCTTATAGCTGATCTTCACATATCCGCTTCTGATTGAGTACTCCACAAGACCATACTTATTGTTGGAATATGCTTTTCTTTCTGCATTATCTGTCCCTAATGCAATATCCCTGATAAGGTCAAGTTTATTGGGTATAAATGCAAAATCCGACTGCACCACATCCATAAGGAATGCCCTAAACGGAGTGTAGCAGCTGCAATCTGTTACAAGAATCTCCGCCGCATCACGCAGGTCTTCATCAAGCTCTGCAATACGCTTGGCATAATCAATCGGTGTAATATACTTAAGCTCTGATGGATCTTTTTCAGTTGTTTCAGCTTCTATCTCGGCACCATATTCTGCCTGTGTTACCATGCGGTCTTCATCGGCAGTTTCCTGTGGTGTCATGCCTTTTGCACTTACATAATCTCTGTTAGAAGCATAGCTCTCCGGCTCATCCGGTATTGCATAATCATCAATCTCTGATTCTGCCTCCTCCGGTTCCACTTCCCGATATTCGGCATCAATGACCTCATCATCCTCACGGAGTCCGTCCATCGCAAGCTCATCAATACGAGGTGTCTCAGGCTGGTATTCCCCTGTAAGAATAAGGACACCAAGCTCTTTTTCGATATCTTTCCATGAAACATATCCTTCAACCTCTCCATCCTCATCTCGCCACTGAAAACGCAGTCCGTTCCCATGAAATGTGTCATATCCGTGCAGTCCCAGTCCGTCAACCGGCCAGCCTGCACCTCCCTGACCATATTCTGCTTTGATACGCTTTGCTCTGGTTCCTGCATCAATCTCTGTTTCAAAAATCTTGCATACCCTGCCCTTACCACCGATAAAACCTGTACCTCCCATAAGCACCTGTTTGATATACTCACTTGGTACTGTTGCAGACTTTTTGGGATTCAGGTAATTGTATTTACCTGCTAATGCAGCTTTTCTGTCCTGCTCGAACTGACTCATAAACTGATTATTGTTTTCGTCCTCAGTATGAATGGTGCCAATGCTTGCCTGCCCGTTCTGGTCGAAAAAAAAGGAAGCCTGTGTATATTCGGCTTCCTTACTAACACCCAATGAGTTGATTTCATCAAGTTCCCTATTCAGTTCTGTATCATCTGATTCTAGTGGAATCGCATCACTATCTGATGGAGTACCACTTCCTCTGCCTGCATCTTCGCCTGCTCTCTTATCTTCCACATCTCCATTGTCGATGACGGATCCTGTGGCTTGTGCTTCGCCAGATACTGCATCTCTAACTGATCGTAAAGCTGGTTCGCTTCCTCCTCTACTGCCGACATCTTCTCGTACATCTTCCCGAATCTCATCAGCGTCTTGTACCTTGCCGGCTCGTTCTCCTTTAGATACTTCATTGCCATTCTCCCGTATCTGCCCAGCTTCGTGAGATCCTCTGTCTCGTCCGGCATCTCTATCTGCGGATACAGCAGTCCGTCCACTTCCTTGTAAGTCATTGCTTCTAACATATCCAATTCTCCTTTCGCTCTCGATTGCCTTGTAAGTTCCTACTAAATTCTCTAAGAACACTACAGGAGACATCGCATACAAGGGAACCAAGACGGTAAACTATCTCCTCATCTTTGATATTTACGATCTGACTGAAATCCTGTTCTTGCACAGATAAGTCAAATCCACATCTCGTCCCTACAGCATACATGACACTTGCATATACAAGCTGCTCCATATCGCTATCCTGCTGTAAGCCCTTGCGTTTTTCTTACTGAATTCCTTTATCACACTACCTGATAGCTGCATTAGCTCGGACATTCTATCCCCGAACTCCTCTTTTATTATATTCCAAACATTTGTTCCTGTAAACTGTTTTAATATATTTTTTAGAGACTCCCTGTTGCTGTTATCGTACTGCTCAATCTGACCTTCCGATACCAGAAAGTCCACATAACTTTCAGGTTTTCCCCCTCCAGATCCCAAGTCAGCTTCACATTCTTCCCTCCTGTATCACTGATATCAAATATATCTCATACGGGGATTAAGTGCCCTTGAGGGGAAGATAGCACAGCCTTTGCTCCACGCTTTACATATCTTCCCACTTTCTTCCAAGTGTCATAATCTGCCATAAGGGTACTTTTCTCCGGTGATCTCTGAGCTGTTATCATAACGATATTATCAAATTCATAGCGGTATAACTGACCTGCGACCTTTAACACATCCTTCCAGTTCTTTTCTGATCTGGTGATGTTACCAATTTCAGAATCGTATATCGCTTTGACCTTCATATCAACGCCCATACCTTTGTCCTCCTCTACTTAAACATCTCTGCAAACAATCCCTTAAAGAGCTTTAACTCATCCTTATCCAGCTCGATTGCAAATTCATTGTCGATTGCCTGTTTTTCGCATTTATCCTTTTCTTTGCAATCTTACGCACCACACGAAGAAGCACATAGCACTCCTTGGACTTTGCAATGCTCTGTTTAAAGGTCAGCTCATCCTCATCGACTGACTTCTGTGTCTGATAGATAATCTCTTTTAACTTATCATTGATACCATCTACTTCCTCAAGGGAAATACTGACAGACGCCTTAGAAGCTCCCGGTCTTTCCCACTCCTTATGAAGTTCCTTTAATAAAAACTCCATGTCCTTAATTACTGCTGTCTGCTCACTTTTCATCGTGCTTTCCTCCGTTTTCCTTTAATGAAGAAGGGAGCTGACCTTCGCTGTATAGGCGCAAAATCAACTCCCTTCATGTCCTCTGCTCCAAGGACTATCTGCTCTGCATAATACATATCCATTGCCTTGTTTATGGCATCGTCAAGTGACTCTGCCTTTACTGTCTCTACCCTTGAGAGCACTTCTTTTATCTCAATATCAAATTCCTGTTCCATATGATATCGCCTCCTGTAAAAATCTCCTCACCGGCACTTTTCTTCCTTTACCTGTCTTTCCTTAAAGCCCTCATCGTACTTTCCATCTTCAAGCCTGTCATAAAAATATTCCTCCTCTATCGTTCCGAAATTCCTCATACATCTGGTGCAGGAAATCATTCTGCAGATTCTTTGGCATATCATCATCCTTTGACAAATCCTGATAAAAATAAAACTTCTGCTTGAGCTTCGCCCTGTAATCATAGACATCCTCTATCTTTTCCGGTGTGCCATACTCTCTCTTATATGCCTTAAAGTCGTGGTCTGCGAGAGTGTGGACCCAAGATAAATCCCGTGCTCCCACGATACTCCGATTGTGGTGTTGTCCTTTGTAGGCTCCTCGTCCTTCGGATAACGCTTATACTCTGTTGCTCCGAGAGCAATCGTGAGAGAGCCGCTTCATATCCATTACCACGAGATTGCGTGGAGATAATGCTTCAAGTACCATGTAATCGTGGTCATTGAAGTTATGAAATGTCCCCTTTCAAATGATCGCAACTTTCATAATGCAGGATAAAGTCATCTACCCAGCCTCTATCCGTCATTCCAATCTCCTTAAGCTTTGCATACACTCTGGGGAACTGGCTTCCTTATCAAAGAAATTCTTTGGAATCATTATAAAATCCTTGCAAGAAAGCGTCCCAGTTCCACATCATCTCTACAGAATTTTGCAAAAACTGTAACATTTGCTGCCCTGTAATACTCTGCGAAGTTATCTGCTTCACCAAGTGTTTTTCCAAGCTGCAACAAATTGTCTGCAAGCTCTGACATGTCATCAATTGCTATAAAACTCTTATAATCTTCCAGAGTCATAAGCATATTTCTCTCTGTTCCCTTATAATTCTCCATTACAAGAATCATATCTTTTAAATCCATTCTTACCTCCTGTCCCAGAGGGACTTTCGCCCTCTCTGCCAAATTTCTATGGTCTTCCTATCACAACAATCTTTCCTGTGCTTGCCACATCACGGTAGACCACACCAAGACTTTCATTAAGCGCCTCTACCACCTTGCCATTGCCGACGTATACTGCCACATGGCTGATATTCTTATATCTTCCGTTGCTTGTAAAACTGTAGAAAATAAGGTCTCCCGGTTGTAACTCATCAAAGGCGACTGTCTTTCCGGCTTCATCCAGTCCCTGTGCTTCTCCGCTGCCGCTGTAGTTGCACCGCCGTAACTAATATTCACACCTGCATCCTTCCATGAATAATAGGCTAATGAACTGCAATCATAATAATTGCCACTATCTCTTAATTCCTGACTGTAAGGAAAGCCCACTCTGTGAAGTGCATAGGAGCAGACTGCTTTCTGCCTGCTATCTGTAATACCACTGAGGATTGCATTTATTTCATCCTCTGTCATGGAGCTTACTCCGGGGCTTCCACCGCCTCCACCGCTTCCACTTCCGGCATATCCAAGCTGTCCCATAAACTCCGGACTCATGATCTGCTCAAGCATTTCCACATGATCAGAGTTAAATCCATAAGACGGAAATCATATCTCTGTATGATTTGAGCGTAACATTTACATACAGTACCGACTTCGTAACAGTTGTTACATTGCCATCTGCGTCTGTTTCCTCCACAGCCTTTGTTCCACTACTTGTAGTGTAAGAACACATATCATTTACTACAGTCTGCAACCACCCTTGAAGTATCATTCATAACTGTTGCAGTATCGCCTACACCATACTTGACCATATAGACCGCCATAATGTCGTAGTAGTTACTTGGATTTTCTTCCATTCCCTCATAATCTACATACACCAGCTCGCCAAAGTCATATCCGGTATGCTCATTCACTTTGGTGTTCACATCACGGTTAAACTCAGCACATAAGCACTTGTAACTGTCTGCACTGTATCTCCTGACTCCAGCGGCGGTAGAAATAAGGCAAATGGTGAATTGTAAAGGATCGCTATCACAGCTATAACCGGAACCGCAATCATGGCAACTACAAGAACAATAATAAAAGCACCAATCCAACAATCGGTGCCGCTGCCTTTACCCAGGTAAACTCGCTTTTCGCACAATCAGATCTTTTACCAGTTTTACAACACTGTCCGTCTGATTTTCCTGTTCTTTCATCTTATCCAGAAAAAATTTAATCTTTCTGCTACGGTTGGTCATCTTTCATCATCCTTGACCTCTATGGACACACCTGCAGCATATCCGGCCGCCATGCCGACTGCTGTACCTGCTCCCGGTGCAACCGCTGTACCTGCCGCTGTGGTTGCCGCTTTTGCCGTAGTTTTGGCAGTTTCTTTTGCAGTGTTCTTGGCAGTTTCTTTCGCAGTTTCTTTCGCAGTTTCTTTCGCTGCTGTCTTTGTCGTGTCACCGGCAACCTTTTTTGCCGTATCACTGGCAGCTTTCTTTCCCATCTTTTTTGCCAGCTTCTTTCCTGTTTCTACCTTCTTGATACGCCTCTTTGCTTCGGCTGCCGCTTTCTTTCTGAAAAGTGACGCTCCCCTTGAAGCAGTTCCCGTAACCGGACGGCTTGCTTCATATGCAAGATAAGCTGCCTGTGACACTTCCTGCCCGCCTTCCACCTGCTCTGTAACTGCTCCCGTCGCAAGTGCTCCCGTTCTTCCTGCTATGTGAAGATTGGTATTCTTCGTCTTGATAGAAGTATTGGACTCCCGTATATTTACTCTTAAATTTTGAAGGTTCCTTTTCTTTCTTCTCTGCCTGATGAATGGTACTCTTACGATAAGTACTTCTTTCCATCAGTACTTTTCTGAAGCATCAATTTTGCAGATGCTTTTTTATCCATTTCATTGGCTTTAGCATCATGCACTTTCGGTCCTCTCTCTACTGTATAGATATTGCTGCCTTTAATCTTGGCACTTCCTTTGGCTCGTGGGCATGAATCTTAGCTTTCTCCTTAGTGTGAATGACCATAGGCTTGTCATCCACTTTCTTTATCTTCAATGTTCCCACCTTCTTTCTGTATCCTTAAAAAAGGTAAAAAGTAGCCATCCGGAACTTAGTCCAAATGGCTTTGAGGTACAAATTGCGACCTCTATCAGCATTATTCGACATTGTTCTGCATTTCACGCTTCTTCTGCTCCGCAATCTTCTCATGGATATTGGTGTTATACAGTCTGTAAAGGTCAGTATCCTTGCTGATCTGATTATCAAACGGAATTACCACAGAGCCACACTTGATAAGTCCCATTCCCGATGCAGTATTGGTTACGAAACGAAGCTGTGCCTCTGATACACCGATAACCTCTGCCATCTTGGAACTGTCTGTATTCGCCTGCTTTAAGAGTGCACAAACTCAGAGTTTGCAAGCATTGTAGTGGCGGTGTAGTTCTGTAAAAGGTCCACGACGTTCTGGGTGATACCCGTGCACAGTCCACCTTGTTTCCTCACCTTCTTCCAGAGCTGCTGTAAATATTTTGCAGAATACTCCGAATTAAGCAGGACATGAAACTCATCAATATAGAGCCAGGTTGCCTTGCCTCTTCTGCCCGTTCTCTACAATTCTGTTCTGAATAGACTCCATCATGACAAGCATTGTGATAGGACTAAGCTCCGTGCCTAAGTCCCTGATACCATATACCGTGAATCGGTTATCTACATCCACATTTGTCTGGTGGTTAAAGATATTGAGGGAACCATTTACGAAAAGCTCCAAAGACAATGCGATATCCTTTGCTTCGTCCTCCGGCTGTGCCATAAGGATATCGTAGAAGTCACTCATTACCGGAATATACTTTTCCCTGCCCCTTGCGATGTCGATATACAGCTTTCTCACACAGCGATCAATGATTGACTTCTGTCTGGAATTTAAGCTGTCTCCGATACACTGCTCACAAAGTCCAAGCATAAATTCCCTTTTCTCTTACCATTCCCTTTGGAATCATTCGGATCAAGACTCCATACGTCCATCTCAAGCGGATTTACATAGTTATCCGTGTAGGTGGACATATTTACTACGGTTCCACCATAAGTCTCAGCTATATCAAAGTATTCGTTCATTGGATCAATGACGATTATCTCATCATCTCCCGATAAGAATACGCTACCCATTTCCATCTTACAGAAGAAGGATTTACCAGAACCCGGCACTCCGAAAACGAAGCCATTTCCGTTGATGAGCTTCTTTCTGTTACCGATATTTACATTCTTACTGATCTGGTTGATACCGTAATAATTACCTGTGCTGTCATTCAGTTCCTGCACATTGAACGGCATAAGCACCGCAAGCGACTGGGTAAGTAGGGTACGCATTGTCTCCACCTGTCTTACACCAATCGGAAGTGCCGTGTTGAGTGCTTCCCTCTGCTTTAAGTAGTGTGTATCAATCGTACAGCTGTTACGTTTTCCGATTGTCTCTACTGTTTCGCAGACACTCTCAAGCTCCTTCTTACTTTCTGCCATAAGATAATAGTTACTCCTACGAAGAAAAGGCACTGGTCATTCTCACGAACATCATCCATGATAGCCTCAATCTCCTTTTTCTCCGTCCTCTTTGCATATGAGATTTCCGTAGAAGTCATTGTTCTTATTACGGACTCTCTGCTGCTTGATAATATCCGACTCAATACCAAGGTATTTCTTCTGAAGTACCTTTGTGGTCAAATCCTTTGGCACAGGCACTACATCTATACTGGTGATTGAGTGTACTGGAAGGTGAAGTAATCTCATTAATGAATCTGTCAGATAAACTGCTCGGATACTTCTTAATGAAAAGTGCCTTGCAGTATTTACTCTCGTCCTCAAAATGGTCTGGGAAATATTTCACCATACCATTGCACAGATCATTTCTAAAATCTGCTCCGACCTTCTTAGCCTTTTTGATATCAAAATCAAAGCTGCCCTCATCGCCAAGATGGTAATAGTCATAGAGCACTTTCAGCCTTTCATTGCCGTTAAGCGGCACAATCTCCGCACCCAGCTCAATGAAAGCCTTGTGTATCGTTGCCTCAAGTGTGGCAAACTGTGCCTTTGCCTCCTCAAAGTTCTTTCTCTCTATCGTGATCGTCAGGTATCTTTCCTGCTCAATCCCCTGTCTGCCCTCAATAATCTTCTCCTCAATAATGTCATTGTAGATACTTCGGTAATTATTGAAGCCATCATTTTTCTGTAATAAGAACCTTATCACGGAGATCCTCCATGTTTTTGTTCTTATTGTTGATCGTAATCTTATAATTACAGTCCAGCGAATTTAAGAACTTTGCAGTATCTCTCGAAAATACCGATCTGCTCATCCTCCGTTGCCGTTGTGTAATTGATGTCCTGAAAGCGGTAACACTTGGAATACTTATTTTTGCTTACTTCAAAAATACCGTTTTCAGCCACCGCCATAATTTCTATGGTTTCCTGAATGGATTTCGGTGTCTTATACAAAGGCTCACTTGCCTTTTTCAAGAGCTTAAATCCGTCCGTAAATAAACCCATTGTCTCTAACCTCGCTTTCTTACAGATACTTTTTATCTAATGCATCGCCTTATATGCTGCAATGCCTGCTGCTGCCGCCACAATGACTGCAACAAGACCAAGCAGCATATTTCCTGGTCTTTTTCTTCATCGCTTCAAACTCCTCCTGCTTCTTTACAGCCGAATCAGCTGTTACCGTCTCCGGTTCAGCCTTTCTGCCTTTCTTCTTTACCTGTTCATTCTGTTCTGCTTCTAACTGCTTTATTGCAGGCTCTCCCTCAGTTGATACATAGGTAAGAGCCCTGTTTCCAAACATAAAATGCAGTTTCTTTCCCATATACTCGTAGAAATTCATCCCATTAAAGGAATAGAAACCACCAAGTGCAATCGGTGCCACACAGGGAATTGCCACATAAGCAGAACCCGTAAGACCGATATACTTGTAAAGAAGAAGGACGATACCGCCACCGACCACTACGCTTGCAATAGAAAATACAAGCTGCCTTGCTGTAAGTCCCATTGCCACCGATTCCTGATAACGGTCAATATCTTTGTTTACTTCAATAACCATTGTCCTCTGCCCCCTATCTTGCTAACTCCTTTGTCTCCGGCTTTCTTGCCATACCGATATTTGCCTCATACATATCCATTCCATCCGGACACAGTTCTCTCAGCTTATCGACATTGAACAGATAAAGAGGATATTCACAATAACCACTCCTCTGTGTAAATCCTGTAAACTCTCCAAGGTCGTTATCTGTAATAAACTTCTCAATATCCGGCATATCATTCACATTCAGATATCCGCAGTAATTCGGTGCAGCAACAGACAAATTTACGGTCACATCACCAAACGGCTCATCGTATCCATCTTCATTACACATAAGCCCGATATACATTGCCTTGTTATTCATATACTGCTGAATATCGAGTGTTACCTGTGTCTCCCCGGAAATACTGGAATTATAAGTCACCTGTTTCTTTTCATTATCCATAAATGCCTCCTTCTATAATCCGAATGCCTTACTTGTAAGTGTCTGTGCTCCCTTCACACTTCCAACCGTCATTGCTATGGTAAATGTCATTTCACACAGATAAATAAGCGTCTGTGCCCAGTCTGCATAACTTCCCGTAAAGGAAGGCAGCCCTGCATTGATAAATGCATTGCATACCACAATCGCAAGTGCCATTGTTACCGCCTCAAACACACAGGACAGAAATACTTACAGTAAGTAGACATCGTATGACTTACCATTCTGTTTCCTGCCATTGTAGAGCAGGCGATTGCTCCAAGCGGCACAATGATCAATATTTTTAAGAATCTGAAATACACGGTGTAAATGATAAAGAAACCACAGATAATAATGATGATTGCAAGCAGTGCCGTAAGGATCAGCATTACCAGACTTTCACCAAATCCAAGTTCCTTAATGACATCTGCCTGTGCACTGTCAATAGCAAGCTGCGTCGTTGTCCCAGCAGATATAAGTCCCACCAGATTTCCTATGGAAGTAAAAAACGCTTTCATAATCGTGACATTATTTGCAACAAACCATTCTGCAAGTCCTAGTCGGATAAGCATACGCAGGATTGATTCAAACCTCATCTCATCTTTCACATCTATACTTTCCGAACAGAAACCGATAACAAAGAACAGTACCACAAGGGAAGAGCCAACTGCTACAAAGATTGGCTCTATTCCCTCAATGACTGCCCACGGACCACCGCCCTTGAAACTGACGGGCGATTGTCCAAGCATTGCAAAAACCAAGATATCTGATTATTCCAAAATCCAAACATAGCTTCAAGGAGAGCAAGTATCTTGTCTCCCAGCTTAAAAATATCCATACCTGTTATTCACCTCTTTCCTTTTACTAAAATGGAAACTGCATTTCCCCAATCTTAGAAGCCTAAGAATGTCAGTACTGTTGAAATACCAGCCATCATGACACCTGCCACAATTCCTTTCAGAGCTGAGTTCATAGTAGATGAATCCTGCTGCTGGTATGCCTGTGCAAATTCCATTACATTCTTTGCAAGGATAATTACTCCAACCGCACCGATAACTGCGATCACAAGCGTTTTTAAGTTCTCAAGTGGCTGTGTTACTGCGGAAGTACCTCCTGCTGCAAAGCAGGTAGTGCTCATAAGCATTACTCCCATAACGGCTCCGGATAATGCCGGAACGAATTTCTTTTTAAACTGAATAAATCTCTGCTTCATACCTTTTTCCTCCATCTGATTGTTGTTGGTTGTTGAAATAATCTGTTCTTTTCTCATGTTGTTTAATCTCCTTTTTTGAAGTGACAGAAGCGGAAAAAGCCAGAAAGGAATACACATATTCCAATCCGGCTAGCTTTCCGAACGGAATATATGCATTCCTTTCTGTCCTGTTGATAGTTACTCTATGATAATCAGGCAATGCCTGTTGTACTGGTTAATCGGGCTTTCCCCGATGCGTTTTTGCTGTGACCATCTCCTTTCAAGGTAAAAAAAAGCACCTTACCCATAATTGGCTAAAGTGCTAATTTACTCTCAAATTTGCTTTATTCTAAAAGCATTCCATCAATTATTGCAAACTTTGTCTTAAATATAGATCTATTCTGGCAATATCGTAATATGACATCCTGTACATAAGGTCTTGTACAATAACTGTCTACCACAATCTGTTTATCTTCCTCTTTCTCTATCCTCTTAAATATGCCTTTTGCATTCCAATCCGTCTTTACAGCATCTACTAAATCATTACTCATCTCAAGATGTGATAAAATCGTGGAATTCAACTCGGTTTCTTTAATTTCAGATATTTGTCCATAGTCATTAAGTTGCTTCAATTCTCTCTTAATTGCCTCCGTGTAACTTGTCATATTATTATCTCCTATCAATAAGTATTCAGGTGTTACATCTAGTGCCTTTGCTAGTTGTAAAAGATTATACGCACTTGGCTCTTCATTGAGTCTACCTTGTTCATAACGTCGTATACTCTGAACAGATATATTTGTTATCTTACCCAGCTCTTCCTGTGTATAGTTTCGTATATTACGCAACTCTTTTAATCTATCTGCAAAAGTCTTTTCCGTATTCATCCTGTACCTCCAATATAAAATAATTTCTGTCTTTTGTAACTGCTCACATGTTAGTAGTCCAATAAGCTGAAGCATACCATGTGAGCAAATTATATCATATACTCTGTAATATATCTAAAAACATTACTGCTTCTTTCGATATGAACTCATCTTCTCCACAGTAACCTCCGGATAGAAATACGTCAGAATCGTTGACTTTGGAACTCCTGCCGCAAGTGCCTTCTTCACCTCTTCTTTCTGCTCCGGCGTATATGACCAGTGCAGCATTCGGTTTGTAATGGTATCTTCCCACTTAGGTTTTTCCCTCTCAGGATTCCTTACAGGCTTAGCACCAGCACTTCCATTAGAAGTGTTGGCACTTTCTGCAGCATCAGACTTCTGCGATTCATCGACATACTCAAGCTCATTCGCCTGCTCCCTGTCAATCTTTGCTTTCTGCTTTGCTTCATCCTGCATGGAGAATCTTCTGCTTAATTCCGCATCCCCAAGCATCATAAACTGCTCATAGGTCAGTGTATCAATATACACATTTTCGCCCTTATCCTTCAGCTTTTCATAATGCTTAATGGCTTTTCTGACAAGAATCTCAAATGGCGGACCGATAAGATTATCCGTTCCTCTTATCTGATGAACATATGGTTTTCCCTTACCATCTGCCGTCTGGTTAAACATCGGATGATTGAATGGAATATACTTATTGTCCATTATCGGATCAAAACCACGGATAAAGATAATACACTTTCTTATTATCCAGCTTTCTGACCTCATCGGGTGTAAACAGTTCCCTGCCTAACACATCATAATTCCTTGATGAGCTTCCCTGTCTGCCCTTTGTCTCTCCACTTGATTTCTTATCAATCGTACCTTTTCCAAGCAGCTCCGACACATACTTGTGTGTACTCTGCTCATTTCCTCCAAGATATATGAAAGTATCGCAGTTGCCGGGATTGTCTCCCAAGGTATCTTTGAAAAGTGCCTTTAGCTGGGCGAAATTCTGAATGATGATAATACTTGAAATCTCACGGCTTCGCATTGTCGACAACGAACAGAAGTCATCTGGCAATGCGACATTCGCAAATTCGTCTAACATAAAGGTGACGTGAATAGGCAGTCTGCCTCCGCAGTTAAAGTCTGCCTGATAGTACAATTCCTGAAATATCTGCGTGTACAGCATACCGATAATGAAGTTATAGGATTTATCACTATCCGGGATTACACAGAACAGTGCTGTCTTTGTCTCACCATCTCCATTGACTCCAATGCCGATATCAGACAGATTAAGCTCATCTTTGGAGAGCAGGCGTAAAACCTGCTTATTCTCAAGAAATGCAAGTCTTGAGTTTGCACTGATGATAATGGAACGGACGGTATCTCCTGCACCTCTCATACATTTGTTATACTGCTTTACTGCCGGATGATTAGCTCCAAGCGGGGAACTCTCCTCTAAAAACTTCATACGCACATCCAGCTTTGAAGCCTTTCCCCGGTTCCTTGACCTCTGCTTCTCCAAGCAGTTTCAGTACTGTCTCAAAGTTTCGCTTTGCCGGCTGTACCTCCAGCCACACATAATAGAAGATTGCCTGTAAGAACAAGCCTTCCGCCTTTTCCCAGAACGGATCACTCGGTGTTGCTCCTTTTGGTGTGGTATTACTGATAAGATTGGTAATCAGCTTGACCACATCAGTTTCCTCTCTGATATAGGAAAATGGATTGTAACAGTCTGATTTATCCATCTCCAAAAGATTGATGACTTACATTGTACCCGTTATCCTTTAACATCTGCCCGCAGCTTCTAAGGATCTCTCCCTTCGGATCGGTACAGATAAAGGAACAGCTATGCGGCATCTGCATCAGATTCGGCTTTACTTCATAAAATGTCTTTCCTGCTCCGGAACCTCCACAGATAAGTATATTTCCATTGAGCTTCAGCTTTCGGAAATCCAGCGACATTTTCACATTCTGGCTGAGTATCCGGTTGAAATTCTCATCTTTATCCGCCAGTATCTTATTGACCTGCTTCGGATTTTCAAATCTTGCCGTACCATATTCTTTGCCGGGCATATAGTTTCTCTGGCTGGTGTAATACATAATAATAGCCATCGCATAGATACATAATGCAATGGCTACTGCTTTTACTGTATTGGAATTGTAATAATTGGCAAAGGGAACTGCACACACTTCATTGAACCTGTTCATAAAGTCATTAAAGGCGATCCCTTCTGTCCATGCACCATTTATCAGATAACCAAGATACCCGGATAACACTGCACCCACTAAAATAAATATCAGTGACGGCTTTTTCTTCGTTGTCTGCATAGGCTCCTACCTCTCTTTTCTGGTAGTAACCGTTTTCTTCTTTGTGGTCTTTTTCTGCTGCTTCTGCACCTTTCTCGTAACGCTCCCTGACAGATGACTCCACCTTGTCGTAGTGAGTATAAAGCTCGGTTCCTTTCTGAGTTGTCACCACACGATTCTGCTCATCGTAGAGCTTATAATCCTTGTTTGAATCAAGGAAGGTAAGCATTGTCTTTCCACCATGAATCTCCATGATGTTTTCCTTACGGAGCCATACATATTTTGCCTCTTCTCCCCATGTTCCCGGAACTCTGGTCTTTACTGCATGGTCGTTTTCTTCTATAATCAGCTTCTTACTGATCGTAACATCTGACAGGTTCGTATTTTTTGATGCTGCAACTGCCCTCATTCTCTCAGCAAGGTCCTGATAGCCTCTGACACGATTGATAAATGCATCCTTGTCCATCATGACTGTATGGGTGCCATCCTCACTCCTGCCGCCAAGCACCCCGATTGTCTCAAGCTGTTCTTATTACACTTTCTGCCTGCTCCCCATTGATGCTGAAATTCTCCTTGACCTGCTCCACACTGATAGCCTGTCTTTTCCATAGCAAACATTCCAACTTTTTCAATGAGTCCGTCAATGGCGGAATTAACCTTATCCCCTTCTACCGTGTGGCTTTTCTCGTTTCCCTGCTGTTTCTCAAAAAATCCATCAGCTTGCCTAGGGACTTTTCATCTCCATTCTTCAGATAGTCATCAAAGGTGGCAATCCTGCCAAATTTCAGCTTCTGTATCATCATATTCACACGGGGAACTGCCTCTGTATGAAAGATTACCTCACTCATACCGTCTGTCCTGTTACAGTCTGGAAGTACCGAATACAGGATTCCGTACTTCTTTGCCATTCTCTCAACCTTTCTCATATCTTCCGTATTAAACTGCAATACCTGCAAATCCCCGCCCTTTAAGAGCAGCTTTCTCATAGATGTTCTTGCCAAGTGACTTTTCATAATCAAGCATCCCCTTTAAGAAAGTCGATTGCCTTCTGCATGGCGGCAATACCGCCACTTCCTACTTTCATAGCAATCTCAATGCCATCATAAGCTACACGGATAATCTGTACCGCTTCCTGAATTTCCTCTGCCATTATCGCACCTCCGCTTTCTCTCTTACTGTTGTTTTAAGCGTTTCTGTCTCTGTAGTACGGATTTCCTCTGCTGAAACATCAATGCCATATGCTGTTAAAATATCAGCCAGATGACTGATTGCTTTTCCTCCTCTATCCGGTACATCTCAAGTGCCACAAGCAGGTTTTCGACCTGTTCCACCCACGCAGGCTTTATATCGTACTTTGACCTGTATGTGACCATAATCTCCTCGGACTGTACCTTATCCGTGGAATGTGCCAGAGCTTCGATCAGGGAAATCGTATCTTCCTTACTGCCGCTTCGGAAAGCAAACTGCACCACAAAGTTTTTCTCTTCCGTAAACTCGTGTTCCACACCGTTCATCCCTGTTACCGCCTCATTGACTACTGCTAAATTCATAAGTACCTCCTAACCTGCCATACTGTTTTCAAGCACGGCAATCTCAATAATCTCTTTCATCTTTTCCGCTGAAATGTTGTTGTTTATAAGCTCTACAAGCTGTGACTCAGTAAGTCCCTTTTCTATTGCACTCTTAATCTGCACAAGCTGCGCCGGAACAAGGTCTCCCGATGCAACCAGCTTTACAATGTCTGCCCTTGACTTTTTCTTAAATGACAGTCTTGCAAAAAGGCTCACCACTCCGCTGTTGCTGCTCTTTCTCACACTTCTCTCAATCGGAAGTCTCTGCACCACATTTCCAGTACCATCAACTACCGGAATCTGATAATAGACCGGAATCCCGTTTGCCACAGCCTGCATATTCTGAGGAACTGCAACTGTATCAACCATCTTTTTATCTGCCTGTGATACGGACTGGCTTTCCTGCGGCTCTGCCTTACTTTCTGCTTCTTTTTTATTCTCTGTGGCAACACTTATGATCTTATCTTCCAATGACTCTATTCTGTCTCCCATACGCTTCATCTCCTTATCCTTTTTCTCAATATCATCCCTGAGTCTTGCAATCGTACTGCTTGCCTTATTCAGTTCATTCTGCTGACTGTTGATAAGAGCATCCTTATCCTGGTTCTCCTTGACCAGACGCTCCCTGACTTCCTCATCATCTTTGGAAGTTTCTATTTCAGAAAGCTTCTTATTCAAGGCATCATACCTTTCATTCTGGTGATTGATCTTTTCAACCACTTCATCCATCTGGGTTACAAGACTTTTCACATACTCTAAATCCTGTGGCATCTGCTCTTTGGCTTTATTAAGCTTTTCTAATACCACATCAAACATCCTGCGCATATTTACTGCTGTATCATCTTTTTGGACTACCTCTCTGATTGCATCAATCGGCACACCTTTTTCATAGTAATCCAATGCTGTCTGCATCTTAAGTGCTGCCATCCTGCTATCTTTCAGCAGCGTTAACAACTCTTCTGATACACCCTTATGCAGACATTTTGATAACACCTTCATCTGCTCAATGTCATAACTTTTGTTAAGATACAGACCGATTTCATCATCAGTCAGTCCATATTCATAATCGCTTTTGACAAGAGCAATAACCTCACTGTCCATATGCTTATTACGAAGAATCTGTATCTTTCTCTCAATCGCCATTTCACTTAATGGCTCTCTTTTTTCTTCCATATATGCCTCCTAACCACTAAAAAAACAGCCTAACGTACCGGCTGTTCTTTTCTGTCTCTTATTGTTTCTTTGTCATACTGCTTCTCTTCTGCCGAAGCTGATACAGTAAGTTCCTTCCATATTGATTTTCCAAGGCTAAGTTCCTTTGATACCGCCCGTTCTGCCTTACAGTCCTGTGCATACTTGCTCTCATATTTCTTTCTAAGACTCTCGACCTCTTCCACACTGTATCCCTGTGCTAAAAGTTCAGTGTTAAGCCTTTCCCATGCATTGTGCTCATCTTCAAAGAAGGTATCCCCACTCTGATAACACGATTCCGCATCATCAAGCCCCCGGATCTGTTCAGCCTTGTCAAAAATATCTTTGAATCTTTCCTTAGCCTTATAGGTCTTACTCTTTTCCTTTGATGCTTCTTTCTTCTTATCCGTCAGATTATCAAGTACCGAAACAAGTTCTTCCGCACTCTCAATCTTATGCCTTACCAAAAATAGATACTGCTCCTGCAGCTTATGCATCTTTCGGATATCATCCCTATACTTCCATACCTGACTGTATGGCTTCTTTTTCAGCTTTCCAATCCGATAAAGCTTTGCATAATATCTTTTCTGCAAGCCTGACATCTTCGCCCTGCGATATCTTTTGACATAGCACTTTACTATCACTGCCTGTTTTTCCTCGTTCTGTGACTGGTAAAAAGATAAATCTTCCTTAGCAATACGCTCCACAATAGCTTCCTGTGAATAATTCTCGCCAAGAGTCTTACATCTTCTGAATCTTGTCATCCCCTGTGGTCTGACTGCCAGATACTTTCCCTGCTTGACCTCATATCCTTTTTCCGACAGCAGCTCCAGAAATCCACTAAAATCATTTGCCTGTAAAATGCAGGCATCAAGATCTCTTTTTATCATATCTGCCCACACAAAGCTGCCTTCACGATATTCGCTCCAATCCTTATAATTCTCGTGCTGTTTCTCTTTGCTGCCATCCTCCACATCTATAATGGAAAGACCATACTCCTGACACAGCTTATTGGTAATCGGCTGGATATACTTTGCCCAGTCACCTTTCTCGTAGCGATACTTTTTCCCATCCACAAAGCTTACACTGTTAAATACAATGTGTGAATGAACATGGTCTGTATTATCATGAACCACAAATACCGCTTCATAGGCATCACCAAGATATTCTGCTACAAACTTCTGTGTTATCTCAAAAGCCCTGTCCGGTTCCACCTCATCCTCTTTGAAAGAAAGAATGATATGATACCCCTGTCGCTTGTCTGTTTTTCCAAACTGCTTCTTTGTATCCATCATCTGTTCAAAAGCCATATCTGCCTGGCAGTTTATGGCTCCCACAAGTCTTCCTCCCTGCGTTTTCTCAGGATTCATCACATAATCAAGTGCCCGCTTTAAATGCCTTGCATGAAAAGAATTCCCGCTGTCCTTCATGTGAAGTATCTTACTGATTGCCAATCTTTACCACCGCCTCGCTGACAGATTGATTCAGCTTTTTCATATATGCCACAAGCTGTTCCTTATCTTTCTTGGAATATATCTGAGCATTACTGTTAAATACAATCTGATTGATGTTAATGCCGATTCGGTTTATCTCATTGATAAGCTCTTTAAGAAGTTTCCTTACTTCCGGATAATCATTTGGTTTCTGACTGATTAGAAGCCTGATATATTCGGCTTCATTCATTCCATTTGCCTTTGCCTTATCAGAAAGTACCTTCGCTTCCTGTGGCATAAGTCTTAGTGTTTTCCTTATACAATGAACTTTATCAGCCATAGAATCACCTTCCTCTCTTACCCGTACTGTATTCTCTTACTCCTTCTGCTACTGTTACAGCAACTTTTTCCAGTTCTTTATTACCCAGCTGGGCAATAACCCTGTCTGCAAGCTCTGTAGCAACTTCTATAAGTTCCTTACCATAACTGGTTTTATCAAACAATCTGTCCAGTCTCTTTTCATCTGCTTTCAGACTTTCATACTTGCTCTGATACTCGTTATAGTCGTTAAAATCCTTTGGATCACTCCTGTGTGCTTCCGCATCAAGTATCAGTTCATAGTTCCATTCACAGACAATATCTATAACATCATCAATCAAATATGGTTCTATCTCGCCATTCTCTTCAGCAATATCCTGCCTGTACATCTTCCCATCTGAATCTATGCCAATGGCATAATCATGTCCTTCCATATAGTTAAGCAGAATTGCAGCATCTTCTATCGAAGGGTTTAGTAAGATATCAAATGTGTCTGCCCAGGCAATAAGTTCCTCTGGTTCTGTGATTATTGTAAGTTCTTTATCCATTGCTTTCCTGCACCTCCCTTATCCGTGTTTTGTATATCTCTTCCACCCACACGCCTGTCTGAATCTCTTAGGTTTACGGCTAGATACGCATTAGAGACATCTCTGTCCTAATGCCATCTAGTTAGGGAGAAAATCTCCCTAAAACCCTCTGTTTATGAAAGTGGGGGCGCTTTTTGCCCCCACTTTGCTACTTTGGGGGCGCTTTCTGCCCCCATTTTGTTATTTTGGGGGCGCTTTCTGCCCCCACTTTTATTTTTGCTTTCGTCCGGATTTTGTCGTGTCCAAATTGCGGGGGCGCTTTTTGCCCCCACTTTGACATTTTGGGGGCGCTTTCTGCCCCCACTTTGCTGTTTTGGGGGCGCTTTCTGCCCCCACAACATCAAAATCCGTTTTCTCATGCCCTGACTGGTTCATCTGCTCGCTTATTCATCCTGTTCAGATTAAGCTTTGCAGCTACAAGCCACTCATTGTAATCCTTATATCCGGCTGGAGGCGGACAGTCTTCTACCTCATATCCAAGCTCATAATACTTTCTCATAAGTTCAGCTGCTGCTTTTCTCCCCGGCTCATCTCCATCAAGGCAGAACCGGATGGAAGTAATCTGCGGATGTTCCCGAAGAAAAGTCTCAAGTGGTGCATCTGCAAGCATCCCAAGTGCCAGCTTATTTGATTCATAATCCGCGAAGATATCGACATAACTCATAAGGTCGATTGCAGCCTCAAATACTACAAGCTCTGTGCTGTTTACATTCACCACATTAAATCCATAATTCTTATCATTCCCCTCCACATCACACTTGAATGGCTTTCCCTGCTTATCAAACACTCCACGCATACTTGCAAATCTGGTTACTCCATTCTTGTCATTTCCTTTGAAGACAATATTGTGATAATGCCTGCTCTCATAAATCAGTCCATCTTTTAAAAACAGATCTATGACTGCTCTGCTGATTCCTCTCTCCTGATTCAGATATGAAATAAGATAGGAATTATCTCCTGCCGGTTCCGGTAGGACAAATGGCTTTCTCTCCTCTGCCTGCTTCTGCGATACCTGATGAACAAGTGGCTGCTTTACAGTGCTTCTCAATTCTTCTGTATCCTGCGAAATCTAACAGCCAGAACACTGCCTCTTTTACACTCATTCCACAAAATACCCGTAAGAAATCTATCTGTGAGCCGCCATTGTTGCCTTTGTCAAACTGCCTTGACCATCTGTACCAATGGCTTCTGTCATAGATACGGATTGAGTCCATTTCCTTTAAGGTATGATATTTCCAATCCTCTTTACTGTATACCGAGGCTTTCTGCAACAGCACAGAGGTCTACGCTCTTTGCTATGGCAAGCTCCTCCTCTGTAAATCTTCCTTCCATACTCTCACCTTGCCTTTCCCTGCTCTGCCACAAGCGGTGACTTAATATCAAGTGTCCGGTAATCTGTGCTGAGTGTAATCTTAGGATTATCAATCATTCCCTTTTCCTTGAAACTGAAAAATTCACGATTGTCTCCACCGACTATGATATGGTCAATGAGAGGTATTCCCATCAGTTCACACAGCTTATTCATACGGTCTGTCATCATCGTGTCTGCCTTACTGGGAAATATATTTCCTGACGGATGGCAGTGGATTAACATCATGCTTGCAGCATTACTTAAAATACTTGACTTAAATAGCTCTCTTGGGTGTGCCATTGCTTCATTCAACGAACCGACACTTGCAAAATGCACATTGATAGGCTTTAAGTCGGAGCTGAGATTTACAACACACACCACTTCCCTGTCGAACTGGCACATACAGTCCCCCATGACAGCAGCTATTTCCGCTGGATTATTAAAGGTGTGCTCCGAATAAATCGGAGCCTCCTTTACAAGCCTTATGGATACAACATCAAGCTTGAAGTCATTCTTCTCTGTCACAGGACACCGCCTCCTCTCCAGACTCAATACGGATAATAAAGTCACCTTTCTGGCAGTTTATAAGAGCAATCAGTTCTTCCATTGTAAGTTCCTGCATAACTGCCTCCTATCTGGACTTTTCCTTCTCATCATATACAAGGGAGGTTCTGCAACGATACCATCAAGTCTCTTGTTTGGTGTATCAGTTGCAAGGGTGAGTTTTCTTAAATCCTTATCATAGTGATATACCTGATTGGAAAGTCTCTCGTCCAAAGACACCTCCTGCATGTTTACCTCGACTACCATCTGTGCAAGCATCTCAGGGCTTCCCATATCTGAAGATACTGCAATAACCTCATGCACACTCGAAGGGAGAATATAAAGGTCACTCTCTAAACTCTCTGCCAGCTCATGAAGCTCATTCTCATAAAGCATGGATGCTGCACCATTGATACCCTTTTCATTGGAAATCACCCACATCGTCTGCTCCGGTGGAATCTCGGCTATCATCATATCTGCAATCTCCTGTGGCATCCCATCCCTTGCGAACATTTCTCTCATAATGTCATTCATGCTTCGTACTACAGGTGGGAAGAGTCTTCTTGTGTTTTCCGCTGCACACTTAAAGAGCTGTTCCTCACTCATTCCAAGTCTTTTTGCAAATTCATTTGTAATTTTTGAACTCTGCACCGCATCCTTATCTGCACTGATTATTACCTTATACACAATAGAAAGATCCTGGAACTCTCTGTGCGGCACCTGTTCCAAAAATGTCTTATTCTGCTCTGTATTGATGAGCTGAAATACAATCTTCTCGTTAGCATCCTTCATAATGCTGTCCACATCAACAACCGGAGCCTGCTCATATGCCCTTTCCATAAAGTCACATGCAGCCATAAGTGTTTCCTCAAGATCACCACAGTCCTGATACTTCTTATACATGTCATTGATATAAATCGTAGGCGAAATGTTCCTGCCTTCTTCTCTTAAGATGATGCCATCAAGAGTCACATTCACCTTTTCCACTGGCTCTGCCACAAGCTCCATTCCTTTGAACTTCTCAGGCATATAATCCATAAACTTTTCTTTTACTACTTCCTTAAAAATCTCATAATTCATCATATTACGGTTCCTCCTTAATCTAAAAAAGCAGGGAACATAAGTTACTGGCTTACATTCCCCGCAAGGTTAATTATTACTGTTTATTCTTTTTCCTTCTTCCACGAAGTCCTACTCCAACACCTGTAATAAGTGCAAGTGCACCGATTCCAAGATAAAGAAGCGGATTTGCATTGTCGCCTGTCTGTGGAAGCTTAGGCTCTGTCGGTACATTGACAAGCTTAAGAGTTGCTACAACAACATCCGGTGCATTGTCATCATATCGAAGTGTTACATCGTGAGCTGTTTCATCAAGGATATATCCGTCAGCTGCTTTAGTCTCAACAACTGTATAATGGATATCTTCTTTAAATGAACCATCCTCATTGTAAGTACAGATAGGAAGCTCCTTGCTCTCTGCATGACCATTCTTGTCAGTAGTGAGTGTATCAAGCACCTTTCCATCCTTATCCCTTACTTCAAATACAACACCCTCGATCGGCTTTCCGGTTACTTTGTCAGTTTTCTCGATGACAATCTTACCGACTGCCTGCTCATCCTTCATGGATACCTTCTGGATTTCTGCTGTCTCCTTTACTTCAAAGGTTACATCACTTGCCACCTTATATCCATATGGTGCAGATTCCTCTCTGAGTGTGTACTTTCCGACAGGAAGTCTATCAATCATATGAGTCTTTCCTGCCTCTGATGTCCAGCTCTCTACAAGCTTTCCATCAGCATCAATAACTGAAAGCTTTGCTCCAGGTAATTCTTTCTCGCCTGTGATATCAGTCTTTGAAATCTCTACCTTGATCGGTGCATTTTCAAATGCTGCCTTAAACTCGATAACCTTTACCTTATCTCCCTGATATGAAGCATCCACATCAAATGTCTTATCTGACTTCACATAGCCCTTTGGTGCCTCAAGTTCTTTGACATAATACTGTCCAAGTGGAAGGTCAGAAGTAAATGTTACTTTGCCATCCTTTCCAGTAACACCTCTCTCAATCTGTGTATCTGCTTTGACAATAACCTTTCCATCCTTATTTACGATATCTTCTTTCGCAAACAAACCAAATACAGCACCTTCAAGCTCTTTCTTTGTCTCTGAATCAGTCTTTGTAACAGTAATCTGCACTTTCTGACGCTCATTTATCACATCCATTCCTGCAAATACAACCTTTGTATTCTGGTCGATATAGGAAAGGTCTGCGTCAATCGGTGTATCATCAAGTACAAATCCATCTAATGTCTTTGTCTCTACAAGATAATACTTGCCAAGAGGAAGGTCATCAATTCTGGCAATGCCCTTATCGTTTGTTACGATAGTTGCTACCTTTTCCCCAGCTTTATGGTAAATGCTTCCAAGTCCGTCTGCACTCACGATATCCTCTTTTGCATATACATCAAAGGTTACTCCTGCAAGACTGTCCTTGAAGTAATTGAAAATGAAATCATACCAGTGTCCCTTCATAAGAGTGGTATCTGTTACAAACTCACCATCCTTGTTGATCACGATAGAACCAGTCGGAACCTCATCCTTCATTTCTACATGCTGCACATCTCCTGTATCCTCTACAGTAAACTGAATATCGGTTGCTTTCAGATATCCGTATGGAGCAAACTCCTCACAAAGTGTGTAAGTCTCTCCTACGACAAGTTTCTTGATTACATGTGCTTCCTTGGCATCAGATGTCCAAGTGTCTACCACATTTCCATCCTTATCAAGTACAGTAAGTGTTGCACCTGTAAGCTCTGCACCACTTGTGATATCTGTCTTTGTAAACTCAAAGGTTGTAGGAGTGTTTTTATACTCGCTGTTATATACAGCAGTCTTAACATCCTGTCCCTTATACTTGGTATCAAAGGTTACTACCTCTTCGTTTGTCACATATCCGGCAGGCTTTTCAATCTCTTTTGCAACATACTTTGCAAACGGATAATCCTTAACAAAAGTAATCTTTCCGTTTTCATCAGAAGTTGCTTTCTCAAGTAAAGTACCCTTTTCGATGATTACCTTGCCATCCACATTCTTGATGTCCTCATCTGCATAGAGTCCAAATACAGCACCTGCAATCGGTGTATTATCTTCTGAATCAAGCTTAGTCACTGACATATCAAGTTTCTGTCTGTCATTAGAGAAAGTAAGACTTTCCTTGATAACAGGTGTCTTATCATCCACATAAGCAAATGTGACTGTCTGCTCATTTGGATTTAATACATATCCGTTAGGAGCAGTTACTTCTACAACCTTATACTTTCCAAGAGGAAGATTCTTGGCTACTGCCTTTCCATCTTTTCCTGTTGTAAGAGTTGCCACAAGGTCGCCCTTGCTGTAATACTTTGTACGGTTGCCATCTGCGTCCTTCTGGTTGTCTGCTGTGAAAATATCTTCCGCTGCATACACCTTGAATACTGCTCCGGCAAGAGAGCCCTCTTTATAGACAAACTCCTTATCCTCAGAGTTTGCAAAAAGTCCTCCCTTAAATCCGTCAAGTACCTCTCCCTTCTTTTCAACAGTAAGTTCTCCTACTGCCGGGGCATCGGAATATTCCACTGTGATGATGGCATCATTGGTATCTCCATCAGTCTCAAATGCTGTGTCTGTATCAACCGAAATGTTGATATAGTTATCGTTTACCACATATCCGAATGGTGCTTTGACCTCTTCAATGCGGTAGTTACCGATTTTAAGTGCTTCCGGTAAGATTAAATCTCCATCCTCATCTGTAAAGAATGAAGTATGCTTAACCTTTGACGGATAAGTTGTGTACTGGGTTACATATTCGTTCTTATCAAGATTGAAAATCTTAAACTCAGCATTTGGTACAAGTACTGTCTGCTTTGTGTCAGAATCCTTCTTGATTACACGAAGCTTTGCTGTAAACTCCCTGTCAAGGAATACTCTCCATGTCTGAGGCTTGTCAGGATGGTTCTCGCTGATTTTCACCTCAAATGGCTTGATTGTCTTCATGTTATGCGGAGTCTTTGACTCAACTACCACATAAGTTCCATAAGGAATTGCAATGGAAACTGCATGTCCCTTGTCATCGGATGTGATTGTTGTTGCTCCGTTTTCCCCGATTACCACAGGAGTAGCCTTATCAAAGTCATAACTTCCATCTGCCTTTACGGATAAAGATGATTTTAAGTAAGCTGTAAACTCTGCACCTGCCAACAAGCCTGCTTCAGTATCATCGCCATTGTCAGATACCTTGATAAGCTGGAATGGCTGCTTGATGACCTGCTCTGCTGATGTTGTACTTCTTGATACCTCTGCTACAAGGTCTCCCTCATAGTCGCATACTACATCGTGCTCCTCTTCGTCTAAGAGATACCCCTCTGATGGTGTGATTTCTTTCACATAATAGTTTCCAAGGTAAAGGTTATTGACCTCTGCTTCGCCATTCTTATCTGTTGTAAGTGTTGCTACAAGGTCTCCTGCCTTGAATACGACTCCTGTTGCTCCGTCCGGATGCACGATATCGTTTCTCGCATAAAGACCATAAACTGCACCTTCAAGGCTTGCATCTCCCTGGGCTACTGCCTTGCCTGATTCCTTGTCTACCTTGTAGATATGAATCTTTGCTGTGTCGTTCTGTCATTCACAAATGTGTGGCTGAATGATGCCTTTGCCTGTGTTTCAGGTAATACATTGAAATTGAAGCTGTAAACATCTTACTGGTTTCTGATATACGCATATACTGCCTGTGTCTCTTGGATATAATATCCTTTAGAGATTGGCAGATCCGCGCTGTAGCTTGCCTTTCCGTCCTCACCTGTAGTTACTGTCTCAAGAGCTGTACCCTTTGTGACAATAACCTGTCCGGCATAGTTTTTGATGTCATTTCCGGCATAAAGTGTGTACTTGCCACCATCAAGAGGGTTCTCTGTGTCAGAGTCCTTCTTTACGACAGATACATCCGCTTTCTGTCTTGTATTCTCAATCGTAGTTGATTCATACTGTACTGTCACAGTCTGGTCCTTATACTCAACTGCTACTGTCTGAGGTGTGGTATTGATTGTATACCCGTCAATGCTCTTAATCTCAGTTACCACATAAGTTCCAAGATGAAGGTCAGATAATACCACCTGTCCGTCAGTTCCTGTTGTAAGGCTTTCTGCCACTACATCGCCAGCATTGTAAACCTTAGTACCATCTGCCTTGTAGATATCTGCTCCAGCAGTTACCTTGAATGCTGCTCCGGAAAGCTTCTTTTTTTCTCATAAGTGAAATTGCTTCCATTCCATGAACTAAGCACCTCACCCTCTTTATAGATTGTGATTGCTCCAAGCTGCTCTTTATCTGTTGCAGAGATTCCCGTTGTCTGTCCTGCTTTTACAGTAAGTGTATGAACTTTACCGGAAAGGACATATCCCTTTGGAGCGGTAATCTCTTTTACATAATAAGTGCCTGCAACAAGTGCAGCTGACTTTGCATATCCGTTTCCATCTGTTGTCATGGTCTGTACTCTGTTTGTGCATCCGCTGTCAGAATAGATTCCATAAACTGCACCGGAAAGCTTCACTCCGCTTGACTCATCTGTCTTTGTAAGCTCACCATATCCGATGTTCTCTGTCTTGACCTTGATATAGGCTTTGATAGGATCTGCTGTCGGTCTTTCAGAAATAAACTCCTGATATCCGCTCTTTCCTGTAAGCCAGAATACACAGCTTGATGTTGTCTCAACCTTGCCTGCATTGGATGTGAATGTTCCTGTTGTAGCTGTAGTATTCACGCTCGTTGAAGAGATGGTAATACTGTTGCCATTCTTATCAACAGAATATCCGCTGATGCCAAAATCAAAGTCTGATAAGACACCATTGCTGTCAGATAATGTTGCTTCAAATCTCTGACTTCCCTCATTCCACTTTAGTTCATAAGTTGGTGCCTCACTGGTTCTGCGTGATGCAAAACTTGGAAGTGTTGCATTGTAGGAGCTGCTGATATTATCTCTGAGCCTCTCATAATAGCTGTATGAAGAATCCGGACTTGGTGCTGTGTTACAGAGCTTTCTTGCTGCCGAATCACCACTTCCGGTTCCAAAGATATCTGCTACAATAACCCATACCATTGCCTGAGTTGCGATATACTCATCGCACTGACTGTTGCTTGGTGCCGCCTTTTGTGTACTGTTAAACCCATAATAAAGGCAGTAACTTAAAAGCTTTCTCTGCTGTGCTGACATTGATGTGCTCGCATCATCGTAGCTGTTCATAAGCTGACCGCCATCTGCTCTTAATCCGAAATTCATACAATATGCAGAATTTCCGTCAAGAATTGAATACAGAATCTTGCCATGATTATATCCGGGCTTCAGCTCACTTACTTCTCCGGAATTTTTGACTGACGCATTCCAGAACGCAATATTTGCCTGCGGACTGGCTGCAAATGCTGTTGTACCATTCGTAAAGAGTGTTCCAACCAGTGTGAGCATAGCCATAAATCCTGCCATAAAACGCTTTAGTTTCTGTTTCATGTGCTCTTTCCTCCTTAATTTACGCATAAAAAAAAAGAAAGACATAAGTTTATGCGAAACTCGTAATAGTCTGTGCCGCCTGTCGTGTAAACTCCATCATAACTGATGTAGAATACCGGATCTGTTTCCAAAAGTAACATACTTGCAATATATTCTGCGATTGCATCCTCAGATGATAACCGCTGTCCATCAAGAATCTACACTTACAAGACTTATGCTTATAAATGACAAACTTAGATAAAAATAAATCATTACACAGTCGTCAAATTCTCATACAAGCACAGATTTTGGCCCATTGCTCACATAAACTCAAAAATGCAGTACAATCATCTCAGATTGTACTGC
>VOFH01000574.1_pt1 | contig 82000 bp, 99 predicted proteins | sample 5384091 | NCBI WGS metagenome assembly VOFH01 (sample SAMN12384727, study PRJNA508395) | human gut metagenome | isolation source: healthy gut G | host: Homo sapiens
TACTATTATATCATTTATACAAATAAACTAGCTTCCATTTTCAACAACAAAAAACATAGGGTATCCTCGGTAAAATACCCTATGTTTTGTTGTAACACAACATCCACTCTTTCAATTAAGCTGCCGGATCAGGAGCTTCCCTTCCGCTATTGCCACCCGGATTCCCACCACTATCTGAATCTGAATCACCATTGCTATCGCTCGCTGACACCACTTCTAATGATATATATTTTTGAGATGCTCATCTTATTCAACATGGGTTCCAACTTAATTTCCGAGTAGTAAATGCAATATTAAGGTTTAATAAAGAACAAAGAACTATATAATGATTATATTCAGGATAATATCATACTTAATTTATTATGAGATTATTATAAAGAAAGTATGATCAATTATCCTGAATAAAACATCTTGTTTATTTCACATCATCCCACGCATCCGTTCGAAAAAGGGAATGCAGCTAATCCAAAAGTATTACGCAATGAAATATTTCCTACATAGTTACGACGGCAGGTGCATTATCGAATGTGACAATTGCCTTTTTACCTTCTGATAGTCCACTTTGGTCATCGTCGGACCGTTGGATGGTAAGTCCGGCGGATACCGTATGTTTTAGTCAATGCAAGTGTAGCCAACCGAAGCCCTACTACATCCTTCTGTGGCGGATGGATACAAATTCATCACCAATGTCGGCAGTAGGAAACCATGCCGGAGTTGGGTATTTTTTCAAGAGCTTTTATCTGCGCTTCTCTTAATAAAGCCGCATCCGTATCCTGACTATCTTTATACTTATGAGGAGCAATCTGAACATAATAAAAGGCATATTCGGTGCTTCCCAAACCTCTCTCCATAACTGAACCATAGCAGTCATCATAGGAGCATAACAGTAATAGTTAAAAGATATTCGATTCTCCCTGATACCAAAGGAAACCGCGTGCGGTAAAGTTCCTCACAGGCCACAACATTGTATCGTACATACACCCCCAAGCGATGATGCATTTTTTAATTTCGAACTTCTGGCAGCCTCTATATCTACTCCATCAATAGAAGCTAATGTTTTCTCATTCATCCATGATTCTATCCGTGAACCTCCCCAGCTACTAATGACCAGCCCTACCGGAATATCGAGCACTTCTGTGACTTGTTTTGCAAAGAAATAAGCAACCGCACTACAAGTCATGACCGCTTCCGGTGCCGATACCTCCCATTTTCTCCCTTCAAAATCAATCCGTTGCTGTGCATCTTTCGTTCTCGAAACAGCAATGAAGCGGATACGGTTACGATAATTACCTGCATGCAGAATCGTCTCCAATGAACGATCAATAGGTTGTCCCGTATTTCCCATCATACGCATATCCATATTAGATTGACCGGAACAAATCCAAACCTCCCCTATCAATATGTCTGAAAGGATAACATCCTCTCCATCACTAATTGTGATGGAATAAGGAGTATAACTTGCCCCAGGAGTATCCACCTTTACCAACCAAGCTCCGTTCTTATCCGTTAATACCTGATAAGTCTGATTATTCCAGGAGGTAGTAACAGTAACTTTCTTATTATCTGCCCATCCCCACAGCTTAACACTACTATTTTGCTGGAGTATCATGTGATCTCCCATCATAGCAGGTAATTTAACCTTTCCTGTATAAAAGATGAAAAACAGAAGCATAAAATCAAAATACTTAGAAGCTTTTTTCATATTGTTCATATAAAGTTTAGCCCAGGTCTACATTAAAAATTGTATCCTGGGCCAAGATTCGTTCATATCCGTTAATTCATTACCAAACTCATATCGTCAAGGAACGGCTGTTGATGTCCATTTCTTCTCCAAACAATATATACATCTGTCTTATCGGCAGGCATAGTGAAAGTATAAGAAACTTTCTTATGCTCATCAGAACTGCTTAAAAACTCCATCGGAAGCCGCAAACAAATCCAAAAAGTAACTTCCGGAGCCAATGGATTAGATAATGTCGGTATGTCTGTTTCATTGATCACCGCACCAAGCCTGATATTTCCGGTTTGAGGCATTTCCGCCGCTGAAGGAGTCTTAAACCAGAAAGAGAATGTATAAGACTTACCCGGAGTTAATCCTTTCACCTTTCTCCATAACCAGTCTAAAGAACTGCCCGTTTCGTTTTCACGCATACGTACAAATAAATAAGATGATCCGGTGTGAGGTATAGGCGAGTTTGCAGCAACCCGGACGGCAGTGGCACTTGCTCCCAAATTTACCAATCCCCTGACTGTCCGATCCGCCCCATTCTCCAAGAGCCGGCCAATATTTGTTGGTAGTAATTCTCTCAAAGCTGTAATCTTCTTCAGGAGTATCCAATAAGTTCACTCCCCATTGCTTCAGTTTGCTGAACAATATCTACACTTTTAGTGATACCCTGAGCAGTAATAGTAACCTTTCCTTCCCGGATCACATCATCCCCATTCTTTTCCACTACAAAATTCAAGGTTCCATCCTCCAAGCCCGAAGTTTCACTGGTAAAACTAATCCACTCTACATCGGTTGAAGCCTCCCCAATCGACATTACAAACGAAAGATATTGAGTTCCTTCCACCCTCAAAATCCAGTTTGATAGGACTTTTGGTAGTGATGTTTAACTGTGGCGTAGAAGTATCTCTGTATTTCTGATGGATATTCAATCTTTTTTTCCAACTCACCAGCCACTATCTTAATCACACCAATTCTATCCGCCCCTCATCATTTTTAGTAACCTTTGCATTTATGGTAGCACTCTGACTGCCCGCCTTAGTGTCCAAAGTGATCCAAGTGGCATCTGTTGATACCTGCCAGTCCAAGTTACAAAGGAATTCTACCGGTATAGTTCCCCCATAAGTACTAAGAGCTTCAATATCTTCCGTTACGATATAAAGAGTCGGTTTGTTCTGTATTTCATCATCATCGTCACATGATTGCAAAACTCCGGCAGACACTCCGAACAGCCCGATACCTATCATTATCATAAATGACTTTATCAATGGTCTGAAATATATTTTCTCATAATCTATCACTTTTGAATTATTCGTTAATTTCTGCTGAAAGAAGCCGGGTATATCCCAATAAGTCCATATATGACGACTCTCTGTTGAATGTACCCGAATTTATCAATTGCCTGATGGGTTCACTATCCGGATAATATCGCAACCCCATTTCATACATACCCGGATTATCACCGGCTTTTGTCATACGTTCCGTTTCACCACAATAATATCCTGACTTTATACATGAATCCATAGACCGGTAGAAATCACTGTAATACTCAAAACAGTAACGTAAATTCTCTCCGGTCGGAGCTGTATATGCAAACAAATCCAACCCATTATTATAACACATACGAGCAGTTGTAGACAATAATGTGAGTGTGAGATGCGTATATTGTAATCCTTTTTAATGGTCCTGTGTCGTGACGGTAACGGTCATAAATTTCTCCCTTCACAGGAGGAGCCGAACCAGCTTTTTCTCTTGAACACGGAGTATCGCCATCCATCAATATACAGCCGCTTAACAACTCTTTTACATCCCTTGGATTTGCAGGAGAATCGATAGCAAACTGAACCAATTCATCATTATCTGTAGCCAGTCCAAGCATCAGTATTCCCATTGAATGGGCTACAAGATGATTCTGATAATATTGCTTATTAAAGTAATCGTTATCTTCCCACAAATTGATACTAATCATCCCTTCCTATATAACACCTGAAACCAATCTGTTATATTCTTCTTTGTCTCATCACTCATGATATTCTCCGAAATCAGCATGTCATAAGCACAAACCATTGGATACATACCTCTGGTAAGATACATCGCACTACCCGCATCAGCCACATAACTAATGTCTTTACACGCTTTCGCCCAAACCTCTATTATTTCAATTGATTTCCGGGCATATTTTTTATCTCCTGTAAACCAGTATGCCAAAGCCAGATCGCGGGAGTTTGATCCGGGAACATAACTCTCTTCAATAAACTTTGTAGGATCTTGTCCCGTATAAGGAGCCGCCGTATAAGTCAGTGCATTATTACAGCGCTTCATCAGATTGTTGTAAGTCGTTGTTATACTTGCCGAACTGTTGCCTTCAACCATTTGTTTTATATTCAACAATTCCTCTTTGGTATAAAGGATAGAAGGGTGTTTATATTCTATATCAATCGTTTTTACAGATTGCCTGATCTCTATTATCTTTATGTTACCTCCACAAGTAATAGAGAGCTTTCCTGTACGATCCCCTCCAGATGTATTTTTCTATATGAATCTTTATGATTGCATTGCCGCTACCCTCTGTCGGCCCCCCAAATGTTATCCACGACACATCTGATGAAATTGTCCAGTTATCGTAGCAAATGAACTTAATCAGTTCTTCCCCCGCCACCATATCCAATATTAACAGCATCATCTGAAACTAAAGCTATTTCCGTATTCTTCGCATTATCATTACACGCCATAAGCATCTGTGCTAACAACAGCAAAGTCAGGATGATCGAATGTTTATATTCTAATTTCATATTAATTTCGTTTAATAGTTAATGTTCTTATTCCATATAAAAAACTTCTTCCAATGGAATACTGACAGGTGAATTATCCGGATTAACTGCCATGATATCTGCCATATAGTCCCACCATTTTTTCACGATTTCATTATCGCCCATATCTTGCGAGCCTGCACCATCATTCTTCTGCACAGCATACAACACATTCGTTTCCTTATCCCAGAATATAGAATAATCGGACACTCCGTTCGCTTTCAAAAAGCTTTACCAATTCAGGCCATATTTCGCTATGGCGCTTTTGATATTCTTTTTCAAAACCGGGTTTCAGATACATTTTAAAAGCTTCTCTTTTCATTGTTCACCTCCATTTGTTTACTAAGTACATACAAAAAACAGACAAGTTACCATCCCGGATTATTAGGTTTCAGAGCCGGCTTCCTCTGAATTTCTTCACTTGGGATCGGCCATAGATAATCTCTTTCCGTAAACTTACGGGTAAAGCGAATCTCCGGTAAAGTCTTTCTCCTGACGATTATTCAGATATTGCACAGCCACCCCCAACGTCTTAAATCACTAAAACGGTGTCCTTCACCAACAAGTTCCACAGCCCGCTCGTGCATAATACGTTCGAACATATCCTCTTTATCTGAAACCTGTAACCAGACCGGTCCACTATTTAATGCCGGCATACTCGTTGACTGTCTTTTTCTTACCTTATTCAGTTCAGCGACAGCCTTGTCCAATTGGTTATCTTCATTATAAGCTTCAGCCAGCATCAATAACACATCTGCAAAACGAATGATAGGGAAGTTGATAGGAGTGTGATTACGATTGGTGATGGCACCACCCATATCTTCAATCGGAACAAACTTCCGGTAGAAATACACATTCCATCCTCTGTCATTCTGAATAAAACCATTGGCCACCGTAGTACCTGCCGCAATCGCATACAATTGCTTTTTAGCCCCTGTTCCCACTATATAGCCATTATAATAAGAGTAAGGAACAATCAATGATTGCATCATTCTCGGATCTCTCCCTCTGTAAATCTCACCTAATAAAGTGGTATCAGGGATTGCTTCCAATTTCTGTTTGGTCGAATTCAAGGTTGCCTGAAACGCTTTTTTCTTCACAGCATCACTTTCATTATATCCGGGAATATAATTATTCCAGTTAAACTTCTGTCCATCCTTCTCTTCATACATATCCGCTAAAGTTACCGACGGCATACAAGTAGCACGGCCACCACCATAAGAGCCGCGTGTTCCATACAAAGTACAAAGCGGCATACCATACAAATTGTCAGTAGAAATTTTTATTTTGAATGGCAAATACCGTTTCATTATCATTAGGAACCGGTCCTGCCGAAGTGAACAAAGTCAGATAATCGGGATACAATTGATAACCATACTGATTAGTTTTGTTATATACAATTTCCTCAAAATCAGCAATCGCTTCAGACCAATTCTTTGTATACAGATGCGCCTTTCCACGTAATGCATAAGCTGCCCCTTTGTCGCCCTTCCATAATCGGATACCGCCCATTTGAGAGGAAGGTTTGCAATTGCAAAAGTCAGATCTTTAATAATGAAATTCCAAACCTCCTCTCTTGAATTACGAGGCAATAACATTTCATTGAAAGATTCGGAAACTTCCCAACTCTCATCATAGATAGGCACTCCGCCAAAAAAATCAGCTAAATGAAAATAATACAAAGCCCGCAGAAAATGAGCTTCTCCCAAGACATTATTTTTCACCTGATCGTCAATTGACATGCTTGATACATTCTTAATAACGGTATTGGCACGCTGCACACCATCATAAGTGTCTTGCCAGTTTTGCACCAGGAAATCATATGCACCGTTATATGTACCCTGTTCAACAGGTCCACCCGGTCCGTGACCTATATCCGAGTAAGTGTCGAAAAGAGGCATATAACCATAAGCACCGTAATCTTTCAGTTGGGCATATACCCCCATAACTCCCCGATTTGGCATCGGCTTCCGTTTTCCAATAGTTATTTTGAGCGACCTTATCATACGGAGCCACATCGAGATCATAACAACCGCTGAATCCCAGTGTCACTACAACCGCTACCATAATATAATTGACTGTTTTCATAATCGTATTTTTTAAAAGACTACATTTACACCTACCGTTATCTGCTTCATCGTCGGATAAGTTGTACCACTTATCTCCGGATCAATCCCTTTATAGGAAGTAAAGGTTAACATATTCTCCAAACTTGTGTATAGTCGAAGTTGGGATATATCCAGCTTTTGAAGAAGTTTCTTAGGAATCTTGTATCCTATCTGAACGTTCTTTAATCGTAAATATGACTTATTCTGAACCCAAAAATCACTCGGTTGAGCATTTAACGTATTCAAACCGGTCAGCAATCTGGGATAAGTAGCATTTGTACGCCCTTCCCGCCAGGCACCTTCGGCTATTTCTTTGTTGATTACATCTCCATAATTAATATATCCCATATAAAATTTATCCTGCCAATATACTTGCAAACCAGCATTTCCTGGAACAAACAAGAGAAGTCGAACCCATTCCATTCTGCCCTAATGAGAAGCCATACGTCAAACGGGGAGCAAGTCCATGCCCCTACTGCATATTTATCATTATCGTCGATGACACCGTCACCATTCAAATCTTTATATAAGAAATCACCTTTCTTCGGAGTTCCATAAGAAGCAAATGGGTTAACACGTTGTCCGGTGGTAGGATCGAGCGGTGCGTCTTTAATCATCTTTCAACAAACAACATGTCTTCGTCCGTTTGAAGAATCGGTCTACCGCCAATACATATTGAATATTGATAGGATAGCCTTCTTGAATCATGTTCGTCCCCGAAATCGACCTTTCCTCTCCTTTAAACCGGGTTTACTTCATTGTCTATGAAAGTAAAATTACCACCCACAAAATAGTTTTACTTTTTACCAATCCTATGATTCACTTCAGATTCATTTCCACACCTCTATTCCGCACTCTTGCTGCATTTTGAGTAGGGATAGACGCATTACCAACAAGCAATGGTGCTGGTAAATCGATAAGAATATCATGCGTATCTTTATTAAAAAGTTCTATTGTTCCATCCAGCTTTGAACCAAAAAGACTGAAGTCTAGTCCGATATTGGTGACATAGGTCGTTTCCCATGAAACCATTGCATTAGCCAGCTGTATCTGTGCCAATCCCCGGCACAACAGAGTTTCCTAAAACATAATTATCTTTATTGTACACACAGACTGGTATTCATAATTATCTACCACATTATTACCCAATGCACCCCATGAGAGCCTCAACTTCAACATATCCAGCCATTTAATTGACTTCATAAAAGTTCTCTTCCGACATACGCCATCCCAAGGAGAAAGAAGGGAACGTCCCCCATCGATGATCCTTATGGAAGGGAAGAACCGTCCCGGCGAATATTCCTTCAAACAGATATTTTGTCCGCCATGACAGGTTTATTCGTCCGAAATAAGAACGCATCACCCAGTCTGTTGCAGCCCCACTTGTTTCAGAATCTCCGGTAGCACCATTAATAACAGACAAATTATCTGCAAGAAGATCATATCTCTTCGCCTCAAACCATTTTACATTATCCTTTTCCTGACTAGCTCCCCAATATACCTACATCCAACTTATCAAAAAATGTCTTCTGATAACGAGCTACCACATCAGCTACGTGATGCGTATTAGTCAATTCTTATTCCTTACGAACGTTCTACCAGCTGCCATCTGGGTTATTGTGTTAGATTGAAAACTCCAACGGTCAGCATAAACCGGAGTCTCTTCCTCTTGCGAATTATTACGGCGATACGTGTAAGATGCTTCTATATTTAAACCTTTGAAAACCTTTATATTCGTCCAAAAGCGGGAAGTGAAGTTATTAACTTCAATATCTCCTTGATACATATTCAGATGATAGAGAGGACTTTGCACTTGCTGATTCTCTTCCAGATTCTCGGCAGATCCATACCTGCCATCCGGATGCCGGTAAACAATACCGGGGCTGGAGATGTTACTAAAAAGCGAACTCATGTATTTGGAACCCATCTCGGCATTTGATTTCAGACCGCTAATATTCATTCCCATTGTAATCCAAGGCTTTAGTTCGGCATTCACATTCAAACGGGCGGTAAATCTTTCATAAGCCGAATTCTCCACAATACCCGGATTGTTCAGATAAGCTACAGATCCAAATGCTTTCAGTTTTTGGTTTCCGACAGAGAATGATAAATTATGATTAGTAGACACCCCTGTTGAAAAAACTTTCATCCTCCCACTTTGTATTCGGATACAAGTAAGGTTCATTGGGGTGAACTCTCCATTCCGCTATTTTCCGTTCGAATATACCGGCATTGCTGTCGGGTCAACATTATAAGCCGCTTCGTTATAGTACTCCATATAATCGGCATAGTTGTATACAGTTTCAATTGTATTCGAAGGTTTCTGGAAAGAAACATACCCATTATAGGAAATAGACGCTTTGCCTTCCGAGCCTTTCTTGGTCGTTATCAAGATAACCCCATTGGCGGCTCTTGAACCATAGATAGCAGAAGATGACGCATCTTTCAGTACAGAAACAGATTCTACATCCTGTGGGTTAACCTCATTTATATTTCCTTCTGCTCCATCAATAATAATCAATGGTGAAGAATTATTCAGAGTTCCCTGTCCCCTGATAAGCAAGGTAGCTCCATCGTTATTAGGACGGGCTGATCCCTGATTGACATACAGTCCCGAACTTAATCCTGCCAATCCGGTTGAAAGACTGGTCATCGGGCGGCTTTCAGCCTGTTCAGTCAGGTTCACCGTAGATACCGAGCCTGTCAAATTCACTTTTTCTGGGTAGCGTATCCTACTACCACCACTTCTTCCAATGTTTTCCCATCCTCAACCAAAGTGATAGTCGCTCCATTAGCCTTTGATGCAATCATTTCCTGAGAAGTATATCCCATATAAGAGATGACAAGTATATCTTTTGCCTGAACCTTGACAGAAAACCGCCCTCTATATTAGTAATGGTCCCTGTTTGCTTCCCTTTTTACCTGAACGGTAGCTCCAATCAGGGGCTCATTGTTCACATCTACGACTTTACCGCTTATGTTTAACGGATCTTGCGCCCACAGATCTCCTATCGGGATCATGAGCATGAACATAATCACATATAATGAATATATTCCTTTACTGATGTTTCTCTGTTTCATAGATATTAATTATTAAAGATTATTTTATTCAATACAGCGTCCGTGAGTCAGAATCACCGGACCTAACAAATGCAGGTTATGAGCTGTACGATCATTGGTATGCAAAACCTCATTAAAGATTTTCTCCTCCGGATAACGGACATGCCCTACCTCCCACAATGTAAATACTGATTGATCGTTGTAGTTAATCCAAGAGTCTTCACCTGTATAAAATCCTCCCTTAATAGAAGCATCTTTAGTGATATAAAAATCAGCATAGAAGAGCAAAGGTAATTTAATACTCTCACCGGTAGGAGCTACATAATGATGAAGATCCAGACCGTTCAAACGTCCCATCTCTGCTGCTATCATTAGCAAATTAGTCGACAATCCCGCATACTGTAAAGCTCTGTTCGGCTTTGTAGTCTGTCCGTAATGAGTCAATGCAAAATGTCTGTAACGATCCATAATCTCTCCATCCTGTGTTGACCATGAGCCGGGCTCACCACAGTAAGGCGGTTGTCCTTTCATCAAAATGATACCCTCAATTACCTTCTTTATATTATGTGGATTTGTTTCTCCGTCATATACATAATTCACCAACTCATTATCACGTAAAATAATGCCAATAGACATCAACCCCACAACTTCTGCAACTATATGATTCTGAAAATATTGTTTTCCAAAGTAGTCATTCTCCACCCAGCGTTTCACGCCTTCTTCTATATGAGGAAGCAATATCGGAGCCATGCCTCAAATTGTTTCTGCTTACTTTTTCCTATCAAGTTATCCGCGCAAAGCAAATCATAGGCATAAAGGAATGCAAATACGCCACGTGAAACCAACATACCGGTATTAGGATAGAATTTATCCGGATCGAAATAAGTGCCCGGAGCATTTTTTAGGAGAAGACCATTCATTGATTATTTCAATGGCTTTGTGCGCATAACGTTTATCTTTAGTGATCTGATAGCCTATTGCCAAATCTCTTGCAGCCGACCCGTCACGTATGGCGGCTTTATAGAAAGACATACTGGCATCTCCCCGATATACATTCGGTTTCCATTTCTCATCTGCATAACCGTCTATCTCACTTTCCAGTTTTTCCAAGCTGTTTTCCAAGGCTCAATGCCCGAAAGAGCATTTCCCCGCATCAACTCAATGTCCGTACTCGACAGAATCAGGCGGGGATGTTCCGCTTTAATTCTAACCGGTTGGTTTTGAGAAAGTGACTTGCCTGCGATGAGAGCCATCAAAAACAGTAACAACGATACCTTCATCAACTTGTTTTTCATATAGTAATGATTTTAGTTAGTAACTCTATTCTTTCAAGTGCATAGCTCTATACCTCATTAATGCTTCTACAAAATAATAATCTGCATAAGTCAGGGGACATCCACTTCGCTATTCTATGGTAAAAAGCCTACGCTGTGTTTAAGTATGAAATTGCAGTTTTCTCCCGGCTTTGCCAGATACTCATCCGAAGCCAATGTTCTAAGCTGTGTTTCGGCAACAGTGATATATCCTTGTCCGGTTACCTTGTCTACATAACCCGACAATTCCAGTAAAGCAGAAGCCATAATGGCAGCAGCTGAAGCATCTCTCAAGGCATCCGGAACTTTTGGATCGTCAAAGTCCCAATAAGGAATCTTATCCTGAGGCATCTTCGGATGATTAAGAAGGAAGCTGGCAATATGCTTTGCCTGTTCCAGATAACGTGGTTGTTTCGTTTCCCGATACATCATAGTATATCCATACAATGCCCAAGACTGTCCCCTGCTCCATACCGATTCGTCACTATACCCTTGCCATGTACATTTCTGAAGTGCATGGCCGCTAATTGTATCATAATTCACCACGTGATAACAACTATAATCCGGTCTGAAATGATTCTCCATTGTTTTATCAGCATGAGAAATTGCCATATCATAGAAACGTTTATCACCAGAGAACTCCGTTGCCCGACAAAGTAATTCAAGGTTCATCATATTGTCAATGATTACAGGAAACTGCCAATGCAAAGTGCCCGGATGACTCCATGAACGTGTGCATCCTACAGCAGAACGGTAACGCGTAGATAATGACCGGGCTGTAGTAGTGATTATATCCCGGCAGGAAGTATCGCCCAATAGCCGGTATTTATTTCCGAAAGAACAGTTTATCATAAAACCGACATCATGATTATCTTTATTATACTTCTGGATCTCGACTCTATCACTCATCTTGGAAGCCATCTCCTTGAGCTGCTCATCTCCGGTATATTCATACAAATACCAAAGAGTCCGGGATAAAAGCCACTCGTCCAGAAATAAGAATCCGAGGTTTCAAGCGCGCCATTCTTATCTATCGAACGGGGTAACATCTCCGGAATAGAATCCATGACAGAGTACATATACTTATATTGTTCTACCGCCCGGTTCAGGGCATCATCGACCATGCGTTCCATAGAAGGTTCCAAGGTTTTCGCACATCCTGATACCATCAATGAGAGCAGACATATCGCCACATAATTTTTCATATTTTCTTTGCTTATAATTTGAGATATATTAAAAATTTAAAGATCCATGCAAAGGTTTTTCTCCCGATAGCAAGAGCAAAAGTAGGAGATTACGGGAAGCAGCATTGGATAAAAAAAGTTCCAAAGGTTCCATAATTTTGTTCATATCCCTATTACAAACCGTTTTTTGTTTCATTATCTCAAAAAATAACGATACATTTGTGATTATCGAACCTGCTATCAGATATAAGATATATAATAATAGTCCCCCATTATATGAATCCCTAAGATTAATACCAAAACTAAATATAAGAAGTTTTGGAAACAATAGAAACTTAATTAACGCTTTTAATATATGCCTGAACATAACAGACTAGTCGCTATTATATTTATGCTGGTTTCATGCGTCTCATCCATCACTGGATTCGAGACGGTAAACTTCCAGCATTTATCACTCAATTCCATGTTTCCCCAAATTACGATTAACGGACTTTATCAGGATGAATCGGGTATCTTATGGATTGGAACTAAAGACGGTGTGAAGAAATATAATGGAAATTATATTGAGTCAGTCAACTTCATGGGAATAAACAACTGGATACAGTCCAACCTTGTTCCGACAATCTGTGGAGACAAGAAAGGGCACCTATATGTCAATACGGATTACAGCATCATTGAATATGACCTGATAAAAGAGGAAAGCCGTATCATATTCAGCCAGCCAAACACACAGATATTGCCGTCCATTGCCTTCAATTATGGTACCAACTCATTATGGATCGGTTTATTGGATAGTGTCTATAATTATAAAGAAGGTATATGCCAGGCCAAATACAAAATTGATGGCAACAACCTAAGCATCTCATCGCTGAAAGAAACGTCCGGCAAATTATTATATATCGGCACCAAACATGACGGGGTATTTACTATTGATCTATCAGGCAGGCAACAGAAAGTACTGACTACCCGCAGTGAAATTATATCGATAAACGAAGATAGCCGGAACAACATCTGGGTGAGCACCCTGAATGAAGGATTATTCAAACTAACTCCATCGGGCGACGTTATCCAATACACGGAAGCTACCTTAGCCAGCAATTATGTAAGAACAGTATGTGAAGATAATAACGGAAATATCTGGATAGGAACCATGTTAGGATTGAATGTTATCAACTCGCAAACAGGTGATATCAGTTTTTATGGTCTGGAAAAAGAGGGTAGTGCGGGACTAAGCAACCTCTCTGTCTGGATTATTATGAAAGACGATCAAGGCACAATGTGGTTCGGTACCTACTATGGAGGCTTGGATTACTACAATCCGCATACTGACATCTTTGAATATAATAATCTGAAACTGGGGCACGCCGGTATCGGACCCGTAATCAGCAAGATTATAGAAGACAAGACAGGACGGCTATGGATCAGTACAGAAGGAGACGGGTTGGTATCCTATCTACCCGAGACAGATTCATATACATACTATACGAAAGAGAACAATACAATATCCCACAATAATATCAAGACCTTATATTATGATGATACATCCAGTACAGTATGGATTGGGACTCATCTCGGCGGACTTTGCAGTTACTCGATTGATAAAAAAGAATTCAAACATTTCACTATCGACCCGTCCGACCATACGAAACGGTCGGAAATAGTTCAGGCTATCATCCGTCATAAAAGATATCTTATATCTGGGTACGCTTTCAGGGGGTATATTATATGAACCTGGAAGATTACAGCATTCAAAAGCTACACCTTCTCGACAAATACATCTATGCTGTAAACTCATTGATGATAGACAAGCAGGACAACTTGTGGATTGGAGGGAATAACCTGTGCTATTACAGTATCAAACAGAATTATGTACGCAGTCTTGACAAATATCTTGCTAAAATCACCGCTTCTTCTAAGAATACCATTACGTCTCTTATTCAGGATAATAGCAATCGTATCATAGCCACCACATTAGGTGCAGGTATTCTTATTTATCATCCTACTCAAGATAGGCTCGAACAAATAAACTGCAAAAACAGTAACCTCGATAGTGATTATCTAATGCCGTTTATCCTCTGTCCGATCATCAACTTTTGGTCACCAGTGCAAACGGCTTATCCTATATCGATCTCAAAACAAAAAGAAGCTATAATTATAAATCACAAAACAAATTCGTCTTGCCGTCGATGATTCCGGGTGACATAATGAAAAGCAGTGATAGCCGTATCATCATGGGAGGAATAAACGGCCTTGCCATGATTTCTGAAAATAATTTGTTTCCAGAAAGTCTACCCACTAAAATGTTCTTTTCCAAACTATTTGTTAATAACAAAGAAGTGTCGGCAAATGATTCTTCTCGGATATTGCCTCGTTCTCTTTTTGCAACAGATCATATCAAATTGAAACATTATGAGAATAATATATCTGTCGAAATCGGAATCAATGACTTCGTAAATCTCGGACAATCCAAATATCAATATAAACTGGATGGGTATAACAATAGCTGGATTGAATTTCATCCCCAAAAATCAATCAACTACATGAACTTACCTTATGGAGACTATAAGTTAAAAGTAAGAAACATTTCCTTTTAAAGATGAAACCGAACTTAATGAAATCAGTCTGGGGATCACGATTATCCCTCCTGTTTATGCCACCTGGTACGCTTATCTATTATATACGTTGCTAATATTAGCCATCATTATCAGCATTGCCTATTTCTACCGATCCAAGTTATTGTTAAGAAATTCACTGGAACTTGAAAGACGGGATAAACTACAAAAAGACGCGATAAATGAGTCCAAAATGCGTTTCCTCGGGAATATATCACATGAGTTAAAAACACCGATCGCATTAATATCCGGACAACTGGAACTTATTCTTATGTCAAATTACTCATTGTCTACTATCCAGAACAGCTTGCGTGAGGTACATAACAGGGCTGCCAAAATGGGTACTTTAATCAATGAACTACTCGACTTCTTGAAATACAACAAAGAAAAATTTCACGTTAACAGTCAAACAGCAGGATATAATTCTATTCACGCAGGAAATATATGATTCGTTCGTTAGCTATGCCGAACTAAAGAATATTCATTTCAATTTTGTGTTCGACCAAAAAAGCCAGTGCACGTGGTTTTGATGAAGTACAACTACAAAAGGTTTTCAATAACATTCTATCGAATGCTTTCAAATTCACTCCGGAAAATGGAACAGTCGAGATCAAAATAACGACTTCTGCGTCTTCCGTAATTATAACATTTAATGATTCCGGCATTGGGATACCTAAAGACATGACAGAACGAATCTTTGAACGTTTCTTTCAAGTAAACAACTCTGTAAACAGCGAACTATCCAACACCGGAACAGGGATAGGCTTATCACTGTCACTCAATATTGTAAAGGCACATCATGGACAAATAACGGTTGAAAGTGAAGTAGGAAAAGGTAGTTCATTCATTGTCGAATTACCAATCGGTAATGAGCACTTTAAAGAAGATAAGAATATCACCATCATAGAGAATGAAAAGAACACAGGGATAATCAATAACCCGATTAGTATAGAGAATGAAGAAGAGAGCTTGGAAAATCTGGAAGATTTCATCATACAGCAAAAGAAGGATTTCGATCATTCATCGACTTTACTTATCGTTGAGGATGACGATGAATTGAGGAAATTACTCATAGAGATATTTGAGCCCATTTTTGAAATCTATGAAGCAAAGAATGGTGAAGATGCATTCAAAATCGCACAGCTCAATTCACCGGATCTTATTTTATCAGATGTGATGATGCCCGGCATCTCCGGTATAAATCTATGTGCGAGGATAAAGTCTCATTTTGACACTAGCCATATTCCGGTCATTCTGCTCACGGCACTTAGTAGTGTGGAACACAATATTAAAGGACTCAATTGTGGAGCCGATGATTATATCACCAAACCATTTAATATCAGAATTCTGATCGCAAAATGCATTAACCTACTAAATAACAGACGAAAATTACAGGAACGATACAAAACTTTAGAAAACAGTAGTGCAGAGCAACTGACCAGCAATAAGCTCGACCAAGATTTCATCGATCATATAATAAGAATTGTACAAACCAAGTTGGAAGAAGGAAACGGAGATATTAACGTCACCCTGTTATGTTCAGAATTAGACTAAGCCGGACAAAGCTATTCCTGAAAATGAAAAAAAGATAACAGGGGAATCTCCTCATTATTTTATTCAAAATATAAAACTGAAAACTGCTGCAAAAATGCTTCGGGAAAATGAAGAATATAACATTAGCGACATCAGTTTCCAGCTGGGGTTCAACTCATTAAACTATTTTGGAAAAAGCTTTAAGGAGTATTTCGGAATGTCTCCTACTGCCTATCGTAAGTTTCACCAAGAACAAAAAGATAATCACTCAATATAGTAATATGGATGCGTGCAAGACAAAAGTACCTTGCACGCTTCACCACTTATTTAAAAGCAATCATAATCTGCTCATTACCTCCCTTATCAGGCATTCGCACACTACATACACCAGTTTCTTTATCCCAACTCCATACCACAGTTTCAGTGTCATTCTCCAGATTTTCTTCCAAACGTTCCGGTTTAGTTTTCTTTATCTTCTTTCCTTTGACAGTTACCTCCTTCGGGGCTTTCGCAGAATAAATACGGAACAACAGATTTCTCGGACCGGGAACAGTGTATCCTTTTCCTTCACGGGCAGAGACGGTCAGTTCATATCCATTTGCCAGAGTGCTGCAAATAATCGGTGTTTTGACAAATTCATCACGCTGATATCCTAAGTCTTCTCCTTCATCTTCGTAAAGAGTAAAGGCAGCCTGTGCACCCTCCTGTGCGGGGAAGATTTCAAAAGTAAGTGGATATACCGGTTTCTCATGGGTGTAGTTCATCACCGGCATGGTGGGGATGATAGAACCTTGCTTCACAAACATAGGAACAGAGGACAAGGGAGCATCAACGGTAGTCCATTGCTCTCCGGTGTAGATCGTCTGCTTGTTGTTATAGTCTATCCATGTACCTTCGGGAAGATACACGTTCTTTGTGCGGGCACCTTTCTTCACCACGGGAGCTACCAACAATTCACGACCGAACAGGAATTGGGCATCCGTAGAAAAGTTTCCATATCCATTGGATATTCCAGAAACAGAGGCCGCATGATAGGCAATCCTGTATCATACGCTTCGCGGGCGTAAGTGTAGATATACGGCAACAAACGATATTTCAGCTCGATAGCCGCTTTCGCGTTCTTTTTCCGCTTCCGGTCCGAAAAGCCACGGTTCCACCGGGTTATCTCCCTCATGGTGAATACGACTCAAAGGATTGAATGCACCGAATTGAATCCAACGGGTATAGAGTTCGGCCATAGCCGGATAATCCTCAATATCCCCACAGTAACCGGTGATATCACAGGAAGAAAATGGGATTAATCCCAATCCGGCGGAAAGCATTACAGGAATCTGATTGGCTAATTGTCCCCAACCTTGCAGTACGTCGTCTCCGTTTCCGCTATCACCCGTCCAGCCAAACGTATAACGTTGCAAGCCGGCATAAGCAGCACGAGTCATCTGGAAAACACGACGGTCCGGATTCCTCTTTTCAAATTGCTCCTTCACCACTTTATCCCAGGTCAGGCCATAGACGTTATGGATTTCATCGTGCATACCGAGATGGTGCTTCATCACCAGGCGTTCCGTCTGCTCCTCGTTACTCCAGGCAGGTTCACCCATGTCTGTCCAGAAGCCGGAGACACCATCGTCAATAGGTTTCTGCTGATAGGTTCCCCACCAGTCGGCTACGGCAGGCAGAGTGAAGTCCACCACTCCGCAGTTTCCACCCCACGGCCAGGGCATATCGTAGCTTTTACCGTTCGTATTGTCCTTTACAAAATAGCCCAGGCGGTCTGCTTCTTCCCATTGTTTTTTGTTGGCTTGTGCAATTACCGGGTCTTGAGATACGACTACCTTAAAACCCATCTCTTTCAAATCCGAAAGCATCTTCCTAGGGTTTTCATAGTTTCCTTTGCGCCATTCGAAATCCTGCAAGTATTCTGTCCAGCCGATGTCCTGATAGATAATATCACAAGGTATTCCCCTGTTTCCGGTAGCCTTCGGCTATCTCACGACTTAGCTTTTCACTTGTCAACAGACCGCGGCATTGAGCAAAACCCAACGCCCATTTCGGCGGCATGATAGGTTTTCCAGTCAGTCCGACGTATTGGCTGATGATTTCTTTATAGTCTTTACCGAAGATAAAGTAATATACCATTTCCCCGTTCGGAGCTTCAAAGCTGTAATAATCACGGCTTTCAGTGCCGAATTTGAATTCTGTCTTATACGTGTTATCCAGAAATATACCATAGCGATAACTACTCATAAAGAAAGGAATACTCTTCTTGTAAAGAGGATCTTCTACCACACTATAACAAGGTTTGTCACTATTCCACATCTTATAAGACTCGCCACGACGATCCATCTTTCCCGCTTTCTCACCAAGTCGAAGAAGTGCTCGTCACGACGAAGCACTTTATATTCCACTTTCTTCGTTCCTTCACTGACATGGCCTTTATCGGCATAATCACTAAACAGAAGTTTCTGATATTTATCGAATATCTGAAGACTCATCGGAGATTTATTCACCCGGATACGCAACTTCGGAGTAAATATCTCGTAACAGGCCGCCTGTTCATCCACATGAATAGTTCCTACCTCTTCCAGTTCTTCATTAATCACTGCAAACGAAGCATTTCTTCGTTGCAATTGCCCGTCGGGTGAGAACCAGATTTTCACGACGGAAGAGCTGCAAAGTTGCAATTGCAAGGCGGCACTGTCCGTCAGGTGAAAAAGTCACCTGACGTCCTTGTTGTGTAAAAGAAGTGCACGTACGTATCTCATTTTCCGCCCAAACCCATGTTGGAAACATCAGACACAACACCCACACCCATAATCTATATCTAATCATCATACCTATCATTTTAGTTATTCTGTAGCAGCCACTTTATTCAGCCACAATCATCGTCCAATATTTCAGGAAGGCAATGTGAAAGAGACAACTCCATTCTCCTGTGTAAAGGCCAATTCCTGCAAAGCCCTCCGTGTACATCCGGCGACGCTACCCATAGCTTATTCACCTTTGCCGACAGATTCATTTGCAAAGCCGCTTTTGTAATCAAAGCCGGTTCCGGCATCGTACCGTCCACATCTCTCCAGCTAAGGCTGTTCGCTTGCGAGAAATTAAGAAGATGTATCACTTGCTTGCCACCTACCTGCTTGGCATAAGTAGTAACCGATCCCTGTTGAGGAGGCCAACTATTCAATCTCATTTCGCCATTGGTACAATTCATGGAAACACTATTCTCTGTACCACCGTCACGAAGCAGGTTTTGATAAGAAGTCAGGAAATCATAATAACGAACCATCGCTGTTTTCAATTCTTCGCTCATTGTCAGGTTCTCATTCGGAAAGTACTCTTTGCACAACATGTGATCGCCTCCCAACTCAAGGTGCGAACCACCCAAAGCAAACATGACAGCATCCGTCAGCAGAATACCCGGCGTATTAAATTCTCCCCGGTTATCCGCTTTATTATAATTCATATAAGCTGCAAAAACCGTATTCAACTGATAATTGCCATAGACTCCATTTTCATAAAGAATGGCTTTCAGATTGGTAAAAATCAGCCTCATCCGCCCACACTTCATTATAGAAGAAATCAACTTTACCTGTCTCCCCTATCTGACGGGCACCGTAACGGCTGACCGCATTCATCACCAAACTCTTGTCCGGATGAGCCTGCTTCGTCGCTTCAATAAAAGAAGCATATCCCTCACGCAGATTGACCGGAATACCGTTGTAATTGTAAAGCGTGCTGCGTCGTCCCAACTGGTCTATCTGATAGCCGTCGAAGGCAAAGTTCGCATATACATCATCATTCCTTTCGTTCAAATATTTCTGCCATTCCTTATTAGAAGGATCTACCAGATAAATATTACTTTTCCATCCGCCCGGCAGATCATGACTGTCTTTAGTAGTGTGAGAAGCATCCTTAAACAAATACCATTCCTCCTTCACCCCGTCCGCAGCGGCATCCTTCAACGCCCCAAAACAAAGATTGTAAAACATAGACTTCATACCGAAACGATGCTGCGCTTCAATGTAATTCTTCACAGAACTTGTATAAACCTCCCGGTTAGCGATGTCCATATATACTTCGTCCAACTGCGTACGTGTACCGCCCAACGGCCAGTGATGTTTATTATGCCAGTCCTGAAACTGTACCCAATTGATGTGATGACGATTCAGATACGCCATCTCTTCCTGTGTCTTTTCAGCCGTCTTCTCCCGACTGAAATCAGCGACAAAACCATAACGCGGAAAACGTGCCGGATCACTGGATACATCTACCGCAATCGTACCGACAATTACATCCGTACCATTCTCCTGACGATACAGTTCCGCCATATATCCTTTGAAATCAGTAGTAGGCGGTTGCCATATCCAGCTCGTACCATTTACCGACTCTTCTCCGACAACCTCCCCTAAAAGACGATAGCGAACTTTAGTTCCGGCAGGCAACGCATCTTCTGCTGTAAATACCACTTTCTCCCCGGTTTATAGAAAGCCTTATCCGTAGACAGGTCCACACTTAAATCCGATGTTACCGGAGTCACTTCGGTGACACTGCCCGAAGCTCCTCCATTCTCTTGGTTCGACCCATGATCGTCACTGCAAGCCATACACAGAAAAGCAGCCACCCAATATATTATTTTCTTCATCTTGAATTCTTGTTTTATTGTTTCACAATCGAAATCGTCTCTTTCAACTGGTCAATCGTAATCCGATAAGAACCGGCTTCCTGAATATTCCATTTATAATCCAAACTACCCAAATCTGTATCCGGATACATACTGTTCAACTCCGCATCCGACTTAGCAACGAACAATGCCGTCTCTACTTCCCCCGTCGGAGCCTTGTTGCTCTTATCCGCCATAAACCAATCCCCGTTCCAGTCTGACTGCTTATCGCAGGATATCTTCATCTCACCTGCCTTCAGCGTGCCGCTCCAGGTAAAGATATAAGGACTGTCGGCACTCTTCGTCATCGGAGTAGCATTGCCTAAATCCCATCCGTTCGGAGTTGCCTCACCCACCAGATACAGTCCTTCGTAAGGAGTGAACGGACGCATCAGCATCTTTTCTTTTTCCTTTTCCTGTGTAGAACCATACTTTATAAGGCTTGCCACATTCGGCTTCCTTCATCTGCCATTTATTATCGTCACCTCCAAGCACTACGGATGTCGAAGTGTACGGAGCATTAGCCATGGTAGGATGGAAGAAAGCATCCGCCTGACCGAAATCTGTCACAGAAGCGAATTTAAATTCTCCGTCTGCCTTCCAGGGAATCACGGCTCCATAATGGAACAGATCCATTTGGACAGCATCTTTAGACAGTGCTTCAAATCCCCAACCATTGTTACCCGTAAACGAACCGACAATGAAAAATTCTTCATATCTCCAGCCAATATCTTCTGTTTCGGTAAGTGTCAACGTCAAGTCGAGCAGGTTTGCTTTTTACGATATAAGTTGCTTCTTTACTGATTGTGAACTGTTCGTCCGGTTGGTCACCCGATGTACGGTAGGTCAGTTTGAATCCTTCTTCGGCAGTAGCATCGCGGTTGTACGACGGCAGGAATTCTCCTAAGGTCGTTATAAACTTAAACGATCCGGTATTCAGCTTTCCTGTCCATGTAAATTGTCCGTTATCCGTACGTTCCATTGCCGTTGCGTTATCGGCGCTCCATTCGCTCGGAGCAGCATCACCAATCAGGTAAAGCGTGGTAGTAACCGGCTGGTAGGTAGTCACTGTAAAGGCAGTCGTCGCAATCTGTTTCTGATCTTCCATTCCGGCAACAACCGCTGTGATACGTGCTTCCAACTCCGCTTTCACGGCATAGCCGATACCGAACTGCGTATTCAAGAATTGGTTGAGTTCTTCCACTTTCTTAGTCCATTGATACGTTCCCGTACCCAAATCCACCGAATAAGGATTCGCAAAGTCCGTTCCAGCTTTCGCCAGTTCCAGCGTATAAGAGATACGGTTACCGCTTCCATAATTCGTACCGGTAGTCCATGAAAGCGCCGATGCTTCCTGGCTATGGTTCTTTTCGTTCAACACCAACTCCTGCTGATTCACCGAAAGGGTGAGGGTATCATGTCCTTTATCTGTCTCCATATAATCCTCGGCACAGGCAACCATCGTTGCACCGATGAAAAGAAGAGCATAACAACTGATATATATATTTCTTCATCATATTATTTGTCTAAATGAATGATTATAAAACGGATTAATAACCGGGATTTTGAGTCATCAGGTGATTGGAGTCCATCTCCGTCTGCGGAATAGGCAACAGGAGACGTTCTTTGGTCACATTATTCTTACCGATAGATTTCAGGAATGTCAATGCATAATTTCCATTATCAACCCGGATCATATCGAACCAGCGATGTCCCTCAAAAGCAAGTTCCATCCGACGTTCATGAATAATCTTTTCTCTCATTTCGGTCTGCGTCAGAGTGGTCGGCAGCTCTGTCAGCCCGGCACGCTTACGAACGATATTCATCGGTTCGGCAGCCTGATCCGGATGTCCCTGCTCATTCAAGGCTTCCGCTTTCTTCAGTAAGACATCCGCATAACGGTATACTACAAAGTTGTTGGGGTTGGTATTATACTCCGGAGAGACGGTTTTCGATACAAAGGAACTTACGTACGTTATAACCCGTATTCGACCAGGAACGTCTGTATTCCATACCGTCAAAAGCAAGACAACCCTGATACAACACAGTGATGTCTTTCCGCAAATCACCGTCTTCGTATTGCTTGACAAACTCTTCCGTAGGCAGGTTCCATCCATAAGCACCAGCTACCATACCCGAATTACGTGGTCCCATGAAAGTAGACAACCAGGACGCTTGATTATCGCCGCCCCAAAAGTCATATTCCGTACTACCGGAGTATTGCACTTCGAAGAGAGATTCCGCACCATTATTGATCGTCGCATTAAAGTTATCAGCATAATTGCATTGAGTCAGATCATATCCCATTGCAGCAATGTTATTGCACAAGGTCACTACTTCATTATAATAGTCGCGATGGTTGGGAGCCAGTGTCAGGTAAATATCCGCCAGCATCGCCATTGCAGCCTCTTTGCAGGCACGTCCCCTGTCAGCATCTCCATAACTGCTTTTCGGAGGAAGCATATTCACTGCATTTTTGCAGTCGGAAAGAATTTGAGCATATACCTCATCTACCGTATTACGGGCAATATCCGCAGATTCTCCCGGTTCAAACGGCTCCAAGCGCAAAGGCACCCCTCCGTACAAACGAACCAGAATATAATAATAATGTGCACGCAGGAAATAAGCTTCACCCATGCAACGGGTCTTTATCTCATTGGAGACAGATGCTGAAGGCAAATTGGAAAGCACGATGTTGCAACGTCCGATCCCAACCCACGGAGAACGCCATACATACAAGGCAAAGCCGTTATCGCTCTGGGCAATGAAATTGGAAGCCTGAACAGTCTCCAAACCGTCAGTACCTCCTCCGGCTCCTACTTCACTGTTGCCTGCGATGATGTCGAGGCTCCAAATACGCTGGTTATACATATTAGATGACTGAAGAGTCTTGTAGCAGGCAGTAGTCAGTGCCACAGCAATCTCATTCGTCACTTCCGATTCGGGATCGACGCCATATTTGGGATATTTATCCAAGAAATCGTTGCACGATGTCAATGCCAGCACGGCAGACATAAATACCAAAGTTATTATCTTTTTCATATTCTTTCTCCTGATTTAAAAGTTAAAGTTCAAGCCCATACTGAAAGTACGTGAAATCGGGTAACGGCTGCTGTCGATGCCATTAATATCCACTTCGGGTCGAAGCCGGAATATCCGGTGATAGTTGCCACATTCTCGCAAGAGAAAGAGATGCGGGCATTTTCCAGTTGAATCTTTTGCATCCACTTTTTAGGCAGTGTATACGAAAGCGTGATGTTCTTCAGACGGAGATAGGAACCGTTTTCCACAAACCTGTCGGATACACGGCAGTTCTGGTTCGGGTCTCCCCAAATGGCGCGGGGCATAGAGTTGCTGGTACCTTCACCCGTCCAGCGGTTCAATACGGCTGTGGTTTGGTTGTAAGCGGCTGCCATTCCTTCGTTGTCAACATTGTTGGCGTTATAAATCTTGTTTCCCGATACGCCTTGCAGGAAAACGGAGAGTTCCCATCCCTTATAAGAGAAATTATTGCTTAAAGAGAAGAACCAGTTCGGATTCGGGTTGCCGATAACGGTACGGTCTTCATCATTGATGACTCCATCGTTATTCAAATCCCGGAAACGGATATCCCCGGAGCTGCTCCCGGTTGGGTGGCGTGGCGGTTTACTTCCTCCCAGTTTTGGAAAAGTCCGTCGGTCACGTATCCGTAGAATACATTGATCGGATAACCGACTCTAAGCATAGTCACGTATGAGTTACCCATCTGATTGATAAACATCGGAGTTTCGCTGTTCAGGTCCAGAATTTCATTCTTGTTATAGGTGGCCGTTAAAGCAGATTCCCAAGAGAAAAGACCTTTCAGGTTGATGGTGCGCAGGGTCATTTCCACTCCTTTATTACGCATTTTGCCGGCATTGGTAAAGGTTTCAGTAGTATCTTCAAAACCGGAGGTGATAGGGATGGAAGCTTTCACCAACATGTCTGCCGTCTTTTTGATGTAGGCATCCAGCGAAAGGTTGACACGTGAATTGAACAGACTCATATCCACACCGAAGTTGGTTTGGCGTACCTCTTCCCAATGAATATTCGGATTGGAAAAGGGTGGTAGATACCAAAGCGGTGGAGTTGTTGTTGCCGAAAGGATAAACTCCCGTATTATAGGAAGCCACAAAGCCGTAGTTACCAATTTCCTGATTACCGGTCACACCGTATCCGATACGCAGTTTGAGGTCATTCACCGGAGAGTTGTCTTTCGGGAACCATTCTTCCTGCGAAATACGCCATGCCAGAGAAACGGAAGGGAATGTTCCCCAACGGTTGTTCTTACCGAAGCGGGAGGAACCGTCACGGCGCACAGTGGCTGTAAGCAGGTATTTATCTTCGTAAGAATAGTTGAGACGTGCCATCAGAGAGAGCAGTGCCCAGTCGCTCTGGCTGCCACCGATGCTGTACATCTTCTCGCCGTTGTCCATCTCATGGATATTATCAAACATGAAGATATTCTTTTGAGCATTCAGGTAATCATAGTTGTTCCACTGGGCGGAAGAACCTGCCATCACCCCTACACGATGTTTTTGGGCGAAAGTATGGTCGAATACAAAATAATTATCCCACAGGTAGGTAAATGATTTGTTGTCACTCTTATAGCGGGAAGATTCTTCTACCGGATTCGGTTTCCAGTCGTAAGCCGGAGTAAAGTTGTCTACAAACCAGAATTTGGCGTCATAACCGAAGGTGCTTTTCAACTTCAACCATTTGGTAAAGGCAATCTCTCCGGTGATATTTGCCAGAAAGTTATATCCTTTCGTCTCGTTCGTCATCATGTACAACGTACCGATCGGATTGCGGACACTTCCATACCATTGCGCTTCCTGTCCGGGACCGCTCCAGCTACCGTCATCATTCTTCACCGGCTGGGTGGGGAGTGCTTTCATCGCATCTCCGATGCTATAGCTTCCTCCTTCTTTCACGTCCGTACTGAATGTCAGGTTAGTAGTGAACTTCAACCATTTATTGACCTGGGCATCACTATTTGCCTGAAAGTTGAAACGACGGTAATTAACGCTTTCCACGATACCGGACTGATCGAGGAAACCGCCGGATACATAGTAATGTGCCTTTTCCGTACCACCGGAATAGCTAACCGAATAGCTTTGTTTCACTCCCGTACGTAGCATCTCATCCAGCCAGTTCGTTCCTGTTCCCAATAAAGAAGGGTCTGCCCAATAAGGGTTTGTATTATCATCATTATTAGACAGCATATCATTGCTCAAAGCGGCATATTGCGCAGCATTCAGCATATCGGGCACTTTAGTAGCGTTCTGAATAGCCCAGTTTGCGTTTACCGTTACTTTTCCGGCACCTTCGGCACCACGTTTGCTGGTAATCATCACCACACCGTTGGCACCACGCGAACCATAGATAGCTGTTGCCGAAGCATCTTTCAATACGTCTACCCGTTCCACATCAGCCATATTGAGGGAAGACAATCCCAAGTCGGTAGGAATTCCGTCAATGACAATCAGCGGGTTACTGTTATTGATCGTACCCAAACCGCGGATTTTAATGGTGACATTATCACCCGGCTTACCGGCATCGATAATCTACACGCCGGATACTTTTCCCTGCATTGCCTGACCGATATTAGCTACCGGAGAGTCTTTGATGTCCTTCACTCCGACGGAAGATACGGCACCAGTCAAATCGCTCTTTTTCATTGTTCCGTAACCTACTACAACAACTTCGTCCAATACTTCCGTATCTTCCTGCAAGGTTACTTTCAACGAGTTTTTCCCGTTCACCGGAACAGTCTGCGTTTTATAGCCGACAAAAGAGATAGTCAGCGTGCTGTTAGCCGGAACGCTTAATGAGAAATTACCGTCTACATCGGTTATCGTACCATTCGTTGTACGTCCTTCCACCACACTGGCACCGATCACCGGTTCACCTGTGGCATCTACTACATGTCCTTTTATTGAAATCTGTTGTGCGAATGCACTAAGAGATAGGAACAAGCCCCACATTATTAATAAGAGGCGGCGTTCAAAGCCTTTCGACTTCATACTCTGTTTCATGTACATTAATTTAAAGTTAATATTAGGGTTACTTTTGTTTTCGTTCTCTGTGTCATTGCTGAAATGACCGTGAAACAAAAGTATCCACATTTCATACTGCTTCTTTGAGCAGATAGCAAAAATATAGTGATTTTACACAGTATCTCACAGCATAAACCACTAAATATAAGAACGTTATAAAATAGAAGTCAGACTAAAAAAAGTAGTGGTTTTCTTATTCTTCCACCTTCCCTATTTGCATTACTTTAGTCTCAAATTCATCTCTTTCTCCCAAAGCTTTGTTACGGACACGGGTCCGGTAATTATAAATGGTAGTCACGGAATAACGGAGGAATTGCGCTATCTTGGTACTGTCCGTAATCCCCAGCCGGATAAGGGCAAAGATACGGAGTTCGGTGTTCAACAGTTCTCCCGGTTTGGGTTGCATGGGTTCTGTGAGCAGCGCATTAAATTCCTCCACAAAATTGGGGAAGAGTTGCAGGAAAGTCATGTCGAAATTTGCATAAAACTCTTTCAGTTCTTCGTCAAGAAATTGAGAAGATTTAATGGCTTTATATAGTTCTTCCACTCTTCCGGCAGCAGCAATTTTATTTAGGGAACGACGGTATAAATCCATCTTGTCGAGATAAGTGGAGCATTGGTCCATATATCGGCCGATATATTCCTCCTTGATATAGTTGGCTTCCGAAAGCGTATGGTTCATCTCTTTCAGTTGCGAATTGGAGTCGTGAAGTTCTTCGTTCAGTTCTTGCAGCAACGTATTGGTATCGACCACTTCGCGACGTGCGGCAGCAACCTTTTTCATCTGTTTGTAAACGAAGAAAATGGCAACCAACAAAAATACGGAAAGCAAACTGATACAAATCAATGATACTTTCATCTCCTGCTGCTGCCGTTTGGTTTTCAATTGGTAAGCCTGGTCAATGATAGGAAAGACTTGCGAGATTTCTAACGTACGAAGGCGGGCATTACAAAGAGTGGCATCCTCTAAGGAGCATTTCAGGTAATTGTAAGCACGGTCAATATCCCCTTCATCGTAGACAAGGGAAGCGAGTTTGCGCAAAGATACATATTCCTTTACTGCCGATTTTAGGTCGGCAATAGCCGAAAAGGGCCAGGTAATGTTTTTGCCCCTGCTTGTCGCCTTTCAACCGGTAACCCTCGGAGAGAGTATAAGTAAGCATTGCTTTTGAATGGTCATCCAAAGAAGGTTTGTTGTAATATTTCATCAGCATACGGATGGCTTCATCGTATTGAGCATGTACGATGCACTTATCCGCCATCACCAATACGTGCCCCAGAGAGTCGGAAGCGTTGACCTGCAGAAGAGAGTCACGATACAGATCCGTCATTCGATAATACTCTTTCTTGGCTTTCTCCGTAACGGCATAATCTCCCATCAATCCGTAAATAGTGCGATACAGATGATAATAGTAACCATAGAGATAATCGGGCAACGTTTTCTTATTAATCTGCCCCAATAGTTCCAACGCTTCTTTATACATTCCGGTAGTTCCCATCACTTCCGCCATATTCATGGCAGCATCATCCAGGTAATCCAGTTTATCCATGCGATGCGCCAGTTCCTCTTTCCGTTGAGCATAGACAAAAGACGAATCCAGATTATAAGCCCGGTATTCATCGAAAAGACGTCCGCAAAAACCATATCGTTGTTCATCGGAAGTAGCCTCCGCCAACAATTTCTTCAGGTCAGCGATACGCGCCTCCTTTTCCGCTCCATAAGTCTGACGATTTTTAATGATACCATCAATCTCACGAAGTAACGCATCGGTACTCTTATTATCTTTTGCATAAAGCAGACCGGAAAGGACGATTGTCACAAAAATCAGAATCACTTTTTTCATAGTGCCGTATGTATTATAGTTGCAAAGATAAAAGTCTTTCAGAAACTTCCGGCTTTCAGGAGAAAATTACTGCAGACGGAATGAACAATCTTGTATTAAAACAGGAAGCATTACAAATTTATTATGAACATAATTATTATATTTATAATAATGTTATCGTTGGAACAACCATCAATATACAGATAAATTCAAAAGTATGTATTCACAGCAAATTCAAACTGTTCTATAAATATTTTCTTAAATGGATATATATTATTTTGTTCATAGAAAACTAACATAGCTTTCTTATAGTCGATAGAATCAACTGAACGAAATGATAAAGGACAATAACCGTTGGCTATAAGTATTGCATTACTTGTTATACGGGCAGTACGTTTATTACCATCAGCAAATGGCTGAATGTAAGATAACAGAACTAAAGCTAGGAAAGCTTTATCAAAGATACTCTGCTTATTATTAATTAATTGACAAGTGTCTTCCATAGCTTCTCTTATTTGATATTCATTATCAAGTGGACGATAATTCGTACCCGTAATACCAACACGCCGAGAACGAATATGACGCTCAACTCCCAGTTCTTTAATAAGGATACTATGAATGTCTTCAATCTTTCTTATTGATAAATACTGAAGATAATCAGGATTATCTAAAATAAAATCAAGAGCTTCCTTGTGATTTAGTAGCATAATGGCTTCTTCTTTAGTTTTACCTTTTGCTTCTTCTTTTTCCAGCAAAAGTCTTTCCGTTTCAAGAAGATTATATGTGTTCCCTTCAATTTGAGAAGACTTCCAACTAAGATCCACACCTAACCTTTCCATTTCTTTCCGGTACTCTCCGTCTGTCATTTCTAATACATTTCTTCTAAACGTTTCTTGAAGAGCCGTTAAATGTTTCCGTTCGTCCATCGTGAAAGGGTCAACATTAGGCAATATATCAGGAATAAGGCTGAAATTGAAAGCTTGTTGAATTTCACGCTCATCAACTTCTTTCCGAAAGTATGATTCTAAGTCGAAATAACTTGTAACAAACGTTTGTGGTGTTAGTTTATAACATGTGGCAGGTCCTTGCCCTATGACTTCAATACTTCCAGCGGAAATCATGGCAGCTAATAAACGCTTGAATGTGGCGACACTTACTTTAGTATTCACTCCCTCCATTAATTCTGACCTAGAAGATAGAGGATGAAAACGAAGATATTGTTGAATTTCTTCTTCCATTGCTATTTAATTGATTATATCGGCTCAAAAATACATAATATTATTAATATATCGGCTCAAAATGAGCCAATAATTACAGTGTATAGGACTCTTTTGAGCCGATATGAAAATCTTCAGCTACCTGTTAGTAGTCTCATATTGTTTCTGCATTGCTTTGATCTATTCTTCAGAATTCTTATTTATCACAGCAATTTTATCCTGTAATTCTTTATTCTGGATTTCAGATAATCTCATCTGTTCAGTATGGATCTTCTGACTGTCCTCTGTGGTGAAATAGTTCATTTTACGGGTTTGCATTCTCTGTACGGTTTTGAATAAAATAATAATGAAAGTTGTAAATGAAAAAACAGATTTTTTGAAACGCTATCCAATAGAATGATTATATTTGCATTTTGATATAAGAAACAAATTACAAACTATTAATCAGTAAACCATGAGATTCAGCAACGTAAGATTATTAGTGAAAGACTTCGCCAAATGCTTCAAGTTCTACACCGAACAACTCGGATTAGAGCCAGCCTGGGGAGATGAAAATAGCGGATATGCCAGTTTTAAAGTAGCCGACGGAATAGAAGGCTTCGCCCTTTTTGTATCCGACTGGATGGCGCCTTCGGCAGGTAATGCAGATAAGCAACAGCCCGTTGCGATGCGTGAGAAATTAATGATTTCATTCAGTGTGGATAACGTGGACGAAACCTTTGTCGAACTAAAAGCAAAAGGCGTGACGTTTATCAGTGAACCTACGGATATGCCCGATTGGGGATGCGTACCCTGTACCTGCGCGATCCCGAAGAAAACTTGATAGAACTCTTTACCCCTCTAGCACCGGAGCAATGTAGCCAGGAGCTCCTCGAAGAAGATAAGAAATTTCAATAAGAAAGTTTGTTATAAAGAAATGTGCCCATACGAGTGAGCCGGAAAAATGATAGTTAATGAGCCCTATAGTGACATCGCTATGGGGCTCATACATTAACTTGATATTGCAGATATTCACTTGCCTTTCAACTTTATAGCAAGAAACTCACAAAGTAGAATATGAATCTGATTAATAAGCCCTCAACCCATAATCGAATCTCATCTTCTTGCTATCTTTCACTTCGATTTTCAACAGATTACTTCCTTTCCGCAAGTAACGGCTGTAATCGCTGATATTATATTGATTATATTGCCTGGTCTGCTTTGCCTCCTGCGCAAAGACTTCTACTCCATTCAGCCATACTTTTACTTCTCCGGCAACATTCAGCCATAGAGACAGATGATTGAAATCCTTATCCACCTTAAAAGTAGCTTCTGATACTACCGTAGAACGAGGGGGACAGTCGAAAGGCAAAGAAGTCATTTTCAGCTCCTGACCGTTCATACCGACAAGGCGGGTATTCTTGCTTCCGTTCTGACTGTCTGCAATCAAAGTAACCGCTTTCACAGGAGTGATTTCATACAAACGGTTGTGCATCAGGTGTAACAAGCCTTCCGGTATTTTAGTTACTTTCCGGTCGTAAGTAATCAGGCCGTTCACTTCTCCTTCCACATCAGTGGTTTGTGTATAAACAGCCGCACTCAACCCTTGGGCAATCAGCGTTTCCAAATCATATACCAGACGGCCGTAACTATCAATCAGAGCCATTGCTCCGTCTATATTCTTATACCCCCAGTTCCTCATATTCGATTCCAGATATGTTCCTTGATCGCCCAGCCATAGCCGCCGAATTCTCCCAGTACGGAAATGCGGTTACCGTTGTTCTCCGGCAGAATCATGGAAGTGACAGGATAATTATGTACGTCGTACATATCGCCTACGCCTCTGTCCGTCCAGCCGGTCACTCCGTTTATCAGGCGTGTATCGTCGTATTTTATCACTTTATTTACGATTTCCACCGTGTTATGCTGTCCCCATCCTTCATTGAAAACCACCCAGGTAGTGATACAGGGATAGAAACGGAGACGGTCGATCATCTCGAACATTTCTTTTTGCCATTGGCGGGTGTGTTCTTCGGGAGCGTTCCAATCAGTAGTAGCCAACGGATTGACGTGTTCCTCCTTCTTCCTTGACGTAGCAAAACCGGAAACCATGTCTTGCCACATCATCAATCCCAGAGAATCGGCGTAATAATAATATTGCTCCGGTTCTACTTTGATATGTTTACGGATCATATTGAATCCCATCTTCTTCAATTGCACCATGTCCCACAACATCGCTTCCTCGGAAGGAGGAGTCAACAATCCGTCGGGCCACCAGCCTTGATCCAGCGGACCGTATTGGAAGATGGGTTGGTTATTCAGGCAAATACGGTTATATCCACACTCATCTTTACGGGCATCTACTTTTCTCAAGGCAAAGTAACTCTTTACCCGGTCTAAAACACGTCCTCCATTGGATAAGACAATATTCAGATGATACAGTTTCGGAGATTCGGGAGACCATAAGACAGCGTTCGGAACGTCTATCTCCATCGCATTACTCAACTTCTGTTCCACCGTCTTGATTACTTTGCCATCATCCAACACTTCTATTTTCACTTCTTCATTGCCTTTGGCTCCGATTATATCGAAAGCCAGCTTCACGGATTTTCTCTCAATATCAGTGGAAGGAAGTACCTGACGAATATAGGTTTTATTCACCGCTTCCAGCCACACAGTTTGCCAAATGCCCGATACAGGCGTGTACCAGATACCTTCCTGGTTAAGTTGCTGTTTCCCTCGGGAGATAGACTCCGTGTCCGTCGGGTCGGTGACGGCTACTTCAATGCTTTGAGGACCACTCTTCTTCAGGTATTTAGTAATATCAAACGAGAACGGGTTGTTTCCTCCTTTATGCGTACCGACCAACCGGTTATTCACCCATACTTGACATTCATAATCCACTGCTCCGAAATGCAGGATAGCAGACTTATTCTTCCAGGAAGGATCTAAGGAGAACTCACGTTGATACCATAGTCTATCCGTAGGAAGAAATGTTTTCTGCACTCCGGACAGAGATGATTCAATCGCAAACGGGACCAGGATTTCCCCTTCAAAGGAAACATTCTTCCGAGGCGTGTTCTGATCCGTTACGGCATACTTCCACAATCCGTTCAGATTGATCCATTCTGCCCGTTGCAACTGTGGTCTGGGATAACTTTGCCACACATTTTCCGGCGTCACCTGTTCAGCCCATACTGTTTTAATTTTATCTCCTTTAGGCTCCCATGCATGGGTAAACACCTGCGACATGGCTCCTAAAGCCAGAGTTAGTAAGATTCTCTTATCCATAAGCATTAGCGGGTTTTATATTCTTTAAAATCTTTCCGTCGATTCTTATTGTAGGTATTCCACATTTTCTGGAAATACAATACATCACTCTTGTCCGCCCATTCGAAATAGGCTGTTTCCAATTCTTTTGCCATTTCAGGATATTTGCCGATCAGGTTGTGCTGTTCAGTACGGTCTTCCTTGATGTTGTACAATTCCCATTCATCTCCCTTTGAAGTTGGCGGAAACCAGCTTCCAGTCACCTTTACGCACCATGCGATTGCCTTCATGTTCCGCATAGATGTATCTTTCGGGCATCTTCTTTCCTTTCACAATCGGAAGGATAGACTGACCTGCCGTAGGCAGAATCGCTCTTCCCTGATATTCTTTCGGATAAGTGGCTCCTGCCAGTTCCACACAAGTAGACATGATATCGGAGAATTGTGCAGGCTGATGATTCAGTCCGCCTTTGTTCTTCACATGATTACCCCAGGAAATGATACACGGAGTAGAAATACCTCCTTCGTGTGCATAATGTTTATACAGCGTGAACGGCGTGCAGCAGACATTTGCCCAGCCTGTACCGTAATGATGATAGGTTCCGGGCAAACCCATTTGGTCGAGTTCTTCTCCGGTATGGGTATGGTATTCGACTCCGGTCTGTTTGTCGAAACCGAATTCGTGCCATTCGGCACAAGCTCCGTTATCGGACATAAACATGATAAATGTATTGTCCAACTCACCGTTCTTCTTCAATTCATCTACCACCCGGCCGATGTTCGTGTCCATCACATCTACCATAGCGGCAAAAATAGACATACGCCGTGCGAGGTCAGTCTGCTGATCTTTCGTCAATGAGTCCCATGCAGGTAGCGGATGCGTTTCATCTTCAAACAGACTTTCGGGAACTACACCACGTGGACTAAGTGCCGGTTTGCCTTGCATGAGTTTCAGGTCCACAATCCGTTTCCAGCGGGCGTCACGAATCTTGTCCCATCCCTGCATATAGAGAGACATATATTTATCGGTCACTTCTTTCGGCGCGTGCAAAGGGAAATGGGGAGCGTTATAAGCCAGATACAGGAACAAGGGTTTCTTCTCCTGATGTGCCTGGTCGATAAAGTCAATCGCATAATCCGTTATCACATTGGTAGCGTAGAAAGTTCCTTCCTCATACTGTCTGGGTGTACGGTCTTTCGGCAAACGGGTATATACCGCCGGATTCCAGAAAGAGTTGAATCCGCCCAACAAACCGTAATACTCCTGAAACCACGAAGAATAGGATTCGACTTATTCCCTAGATGCCACTTTCCCGACATCGCCGTAAAGTATCCGGCATCTTTCAGGACTTCCGCAATCGTGACGTTATCCGAATTGGAACGGAAACCGGAATATCCTTTCGGCCAGGCAGGATGACTGCCGTCCATGTGTCCCAATCCCGTCTGATGCGGATAAAGTCCCGTCAACAGGTTGGCACGCGACGGGCAACTACGTGCACTGTTGTACATCTGCGTCATACGGACGCCATTCTTTGCCAGTTTATCCAGTACCGGTGTATGAATCTCACCACCGAAACAGCCGAGATCGGAGAAGCCCAAATCGTCTGCCAGTATGATAATAATATTCGGCTTGTCCTGCGCATACGTCATCGGGACCAGAGCCAGGCTGCCTGCTATCAATAAAGAAGTTTTCATTTGGTATTATAATTAAAGTTGGGTTTGAATTTACCATTCTCATAGATCATCGGAATTAATCCGGGACGGCACGTCACTTTATACTCTGCCGCCTGTGCCCCACGCGGATTGAAGAACATGGTAGCCCACCAGTTTCCATCCTTATCCTGGAAAAGGTTGTTGTGTCCTCCTCCCGTGATGGCATTGTAGCGTTCGCTATAGGGACCATACACATTATCGGCTGTCGAGATGATGCAGTCGTAACTATAACGTGTCTTCGGCGAGGTTACTCCCTTTTTCTCGATATAGGTATCTCCCTCCGACGTACGGTGCGACCATATAGCCTGTACGAGGTGATATTTGTTATCGTATTTGAAGATAAACGCTCCTTCAATATACGGTTCCGGATTATATTTTTTCTCTTTCAATGTTTTCAGTTCCTCGGCAAATCCGCTCATATCCGGTTTCATACGGGCGATATAATGGTTGTGCCCGACAAAGTAGACAGTGCCGTTCGTATCTTCGAACAGACTTCCGTCGATGTTCGGAAAGATAGCTTTGTCTTTATTACCCTCGATATTCTCGTACGGACCTTCCGGCTTTCCGGTCTTACTCCGCAGGATGAAAGAACCTCTCCCACCTGCCGACTCATTCATGCAGGCAACGATAAACCAGTTCTCCGCACTTTTGATATAATGCATTTCCGGAGCCCACACTGCATGAAAGCGGTTGTCCATCGGATCACCGTTGATGGATTTCTTCTGATATTTCTCTCCTGCTTTATATACTTTCGGCTTCTTTTGCCAGGTGCCGTCTTTTTTTCCATCGACCATATTTGTCCTCTGGCTTCCCAAGACTTCATATCTTTGGAACGCCACAGGTACAAACCGTCGTTCCAGTCCCAGCAATGTCTCTGTCCCGGAAAGTAACGATCGGGAGTGGAAGTGGTTCCTGTGATATAATAATAACCGTCGGGACCCAGTGTAGCCCAAGTGTCCCTCATCCAATAATCAAAAGCCGGCTTTACAGATGTCGGAACACGTAGTTCCGGAGCGTTTGTATCTGCCGTTCCATATAACTGTGCTGATGCTGTAGAGATGGAAATAAATCCTGTAAACAAGATCAATCCTAATCGCAAAATCAATTTCATATATTTCTGTTTTATGTTTACGGATACAAAAATAGGCCGTTGCGGGGCAGACTTCATGGAATCATGTTTTTAATATCCGTAGGTATGTACAATCTTCTTATTTTTTAGTATTCCGGGTGAAGATAATTAAATGGATTCTGTTTAAAATGGTAACGTCTTTGCGGGAGAGGCAGCGGTCCTGCAAACGCAACTCCCATGCCAGTAAACGGGTCAGAAGTTCTGTTTGAATTTCGCTGTATTTCTTCTCGCCAAACAGATTATGAACTTCCGAAGGATCTTTCTTTAAATTATAAAGTTCTCCGTTGCCATAATGATTCATAACCAGTTTCCAGTCATCCTTTCTTATCATGCGTGAGGTACCGCTTTGCGTCCAGGTGTTCAGTTCGTCGAAGTGGGCTATTTTGCCGGGAGTCAATGCTCCTTCCTGTTCAAAAGTCAGGGAGGCATCCAGTCCGACATCGGCTCCTCCGAACCTTGTTGTACGACCATGCTGGAGAACTCTTCTTTAGGGTAAGCTTTTCCGGTCAGCATCGGCCACAAGCTACGACCCTGAACTCCTGCCGGTATTTCGGCACCGATGGCAGAGCAGAAGGTGGGGAAAAGGTCGGCTATCGATACGTGGCTATCCATAGGGGCAGGCTGGTTCTTAATATGATATCCTGCCCATACCATCGGGATACGTGCGAGGCTTTCGGAAAGTCCGGCTCCTTTACGGATCAATCCGTATTCCCCCAGTAGTCACCGTGGTCGGAAAGTACGACAAAGAGGGTGTTTTCATATTGTCCGCTGGCTTTCAATGATTCGATCAGTCTCTTGATCTGATCGTCTATCAACCGGATCATTCCGATATAGTTGGCACGGATTCGAGGCAAGTCTTGTTCCAGGTTCGGGCAGGACGCGTCTTCCAGTTGCGCCAAAATACGGTATTTCTCTCCTTTCTTTGCCAAATCTTTGCGGGAGGTCTTTAAGACAGGGAGCTTATCGGGGAGAACATGGAGTAATAGGGTTCACATACCTGATAAGGGTTGTGAGGTTCCGGAAAAGAGACCCATACGAGGAAAGGATTTTCTTTCTGCTGTTTAATCCATGCCAGCGCGTCGTTCACGATTTTGGTGGGATGCTGTTCTTCCAGCGAGATGGGAGATGGCTCCAGCCATTGCCCCCTGGCTTGCTGATTCAGGAAACGGGCAGTCTCTTTCTCTGCGGGAGTCGTCTTTTTGTGCTTTCCCCAGTGTCCGTATTCAGACCAGAAATCCAAGTCGGCAGGTTTCAGGTAAGCGTGATTCTTGCCAACCAATGCTGTTTTATATCCGTTTTCTTTCAATACGCCCACTAAGTCCTGTTGATAGGAGATGTCGGGGATATTGTGATTCGTGCGTACGTGAGTGGCGGAAGGAAAACGCCCGGTGAACATGGAACAACGTGCCGGAGAGCTGGCCGGCATCACAGTGTATGCCTTATTGAACCATACATTCTCCTGCGCCAAACGGTCGACAAAGGGAGTCACTTCCAGCGGAAAACCTTCCCTGCCGCACAAATCGGCACGCTGCTGATCGGTCATAATAACCACAATATTCGGTTTGCCGGTTTGCGCCTGAACTGACATAGCCAAACCTTGTATGGCAAGTCCTGTGATACAAAAGATTGTTTTCATTTTATTTTTATTTGCTATTTGACAATTTAGAGTTCACCACGGAGGACACAGAGGACACGGAGGCTTAATCATTTTATTCATTACAGAGTAACACAGAGTCTCACGCTTTTTTTTACAGCTAACTGCATCTATCACTCTGTTCCTTGCAGAAAGAGAGAAAAAATGCTGTGTCCTCTGTGCTCTCTGTGTCCTCTGTGGTGAACTAAAAACGATATACAACCATGGAAGCTGCCTCCAGTTCGAACGGTTGATTCAGGTCCAGCCCGACTTCCGTCTCTACCGGTTGGACTTCATTCGGAGCAAACGGTGTGTTCTCTTTTCCCGGAACCAGTACCAGGCTTGTTTTATGTGCCTTGACGGGACGTTTGAAGCCGGAAACTTCCGGTTGTAGAGTGACTTTTTTATCCTTCAGGTTTATCAGTTTCAGGATATATTGTTTGCTGGCCGTATCATATCCCATCGTAACAAAGATGTTCTGCAAACCTTCTATATCCTTGATCGCTGCATCCAGACACACGTCAAACGTGTTATCCCTGAACATCTTCGCCAGGTAGAAGAAGGAAGTCTTTACGCTACTGTCTACTCCATTAATCAACATCGGCAGGAAGATACGGTGTTCCAGAAAGTCCCAATGCCTCATCACCGGACGTTCAGCAAACAAGGGATTCAAATCGCCGTTGCGTTCTATTGACATACGAATGGCTCCGGTAGCCAGCAGGTTATAAGGATATTTTCCGCTAATACCCAATTCGCCGATAAACAGCTCGGCAACACCCCGTTTGTAGTTATCAAAACGATAATGCTGTTCGCAAGCCCACTCGATTGAGTTATAATAATGTTCGTCGAACACTTTCACATTTTTCGGGTTGACAAAATTAGGAATATCCTTCCGTTTGTCATCATTCTCTCTTCCGACTACACGGATGACACTATTGGCTATATAAATCAAGTCAGGATATTTGGCGGACAACGCCTGATAGATTTTCTCATAACGCTCCCAATACACAGGTCCGAAATCTTCATTTCCAATCTCGATATATTTTAGCGGGAAAGGAGCGGGATGACCGTTCTTTGCCCGTTCGGCTCCCCATTTCGTAGTTGTATCACCAATGGCATACTCGATGGCATCCAACGCATCCTGGATATAAGCGTCCAGATCGACATCAATGTGTCTGAAATTCCACTGTGGACTTTGCTTCACCCAACCGCTGCAAATCATACCCGTAGGCATCACATACATCGCATCGGCTCCCACATATTCGCACAATTCATAGAACTCATGATAGCCGATTCCGTCGGTACGGTAATAAGGCGCCCATTTGCTCCACTGTCCCGGACGATTTTCAATCGGTCCGAGCGTCTTTTTTCCAGTGATACATCGTTTCTTCATTGACTCCGTGCACGATGCATCCGCCCGGAAAACGGATAAAGCTGGGAGAAAACTCTTTCAGGTTCTGAACAATGTCTTTACGGAATACGGATTTTCCATCGTTCCAGGTATCGGACGGGAACAGGGAAACGACATCTATCTGAAATTGTCCTTTCGACATCGGTTGTATGGCAAACATTCCACGCCGGACGTTCTTTTCCGGTTTCAGTTCACCGGTATATTTTGTCCAGTCCCGATTCCCTACATTCACTTCGATCACATTGCTCACCCGTTGTCCCCATTCGTCAACTAGAAATACACGTAACGGAGCGGAATAATTTCTGTTCTTCAGAAACAAGGAAAGGCGGTAAGACGTATCCGTCTTCAAGTTCATTCCATAATATCCACGGTTGAGAATCAGGGCATCCGGATGGTTCGCAATATCTTCCGTGACATTAACCAGCATCGAATACTTATTTTCCCCGCTCATCGGATTTTCATCCGTGCGACTGATAAATACAGGAGTATATGATAACGGATAAGTCGTCCATCCAATCAGCGGATCGGCCTGAAACACTTTTTTCTCTTTAACGCGGGGAGCCGGAACATTTTCATAAAGACCGTTCTTCACAGATAATCCGGCAGGAGGTGTAGCTTCTTCAAACGAACGGTTACGTATCAGTTCGGCGTGCAGGGCACCCTCGCCCATCATTCCTATTTCTTCATAATGGAAACCATACTTTACGGGAGCCACTTTGTGGGTTTTCGATTTATTGATATACAACGTTCCATCGGAAGAAGACGGAGAGGAACTATTCCCATATACCAGAGGTAATGTGAAAAACAGACCGATACCAAACGTAAAGGATTTGAATGTCGAATGATTCATAGCATTTGTTTTTAGAGTTTCACATTGCAAATGTGGTCTTTTCTATCCAAGAAAAACAGAAAAATAATGCTTAATACCTGCAATCATGTATAAAAATCTGTAGCGAAGCGGCAAACTGAACATGAGTGCTGCCCGTTTGAACAATTCTACGACTGTTCAAAACAAAAAAAAGACGTATCTTTAGGTCGTGAAAATCAATCAGAAAAGCCATGAGAACCACCTTACTTAAATTCGTACTCTTATTTAGTCTCGTGCTCTTAAATACAAGCTTGTCGACGGGACAGATTCAATATAATAACATACGCTTCAAACAGCTAAGTATAGCTGAAGGACTCCCGCATAATACGATCAATGCAATCACCCAGGACAACCACGGGTTCATCTGGTTTGGTACACGCAACGGATTGTGCCGATATGACGGTTATAATATCAACCTGTTCGCACATAATGAAGCCGACAGCACCTCACTCCGCCACAATTTCATCACACGCTTATATAACGATTCGCTCCGTAACATTCTATGGATCTCTACCGATCAGGGCATCTGCAGCTATAACTACGAGACAGAAGATTTCAGCCGTTACCAGATTAAAGGGAACACTAAGGATGATGTTTGTTTCCTGAATACCAGCGATGGTGTGCTTCTGGCAGCTTGTAGCAACGGACTCTATCGCTACAATGAACAAGACAGTCTTGTTCGTTCCTTTTCTTCTCGATAAAGAAAAACCTCATGTGAGATACTTTGCGGAGGACGGAGACAAAACCTTATGGATAGACACCAACAAAGGGCTGATGCGATACAGTCTGGACAAGAAACAGTTCGTTTCCCTCCCGACTCTCATCCAGCCTTTTACACTGCAATGCAACAATGCCGTCCTGATCTCGTCCAACCAGCTGTTATTTAATACTAACAACGATTTTTTCGTCTATCATATACAAAGCAATACCCTGTGTAATCTCTCGAAAGACCTGGAAGTAAAACACTTCCGCTGTGCGGCAACCGACCATACGGGGAATATATGGGTAGGCACAGAGTATGGTATCTTTGTCTTCAACAAACTCTATCAACTGATTGCACATTACGAGCAATCGGAACGGGATTTAAGTGCGCTGAACGATTCTCCCATTTACAGCCTTTATCAGGACAAGGCTCATAATATGTGGGTGGGAACCTATTTCGGAGGAGTCAACTATTATATATTCGGTTCCGACCAGTTCCAGATATATCCATACGGAGCCAGTTTCAATCATTTGAGCGGAAAGGCTGTCCGCCAGATTATCAATGCTCCGGACAACGGTCTGTACATCGCCACCGAAGATGGCGGATTGAACTACCTGGACAATAAGAAAGGAAATCACCCGTGCCGAACGGCTGCACAAGCAAATGCAAAATTTACGCCAAGAACATACATTCTTTATGGCTTGACAAAGATAACAGCCTGTGGCTCGGACTGTTCCTGAAAGGAGCTCTTCACTATATACCGCATCTAAACCGCACGGTGGACTATAATCTATTGTCGGATGAGGTTTCTTCCGGCTTCTGCATCATCGAAGACAAGAACGATCATATCTGGTACGGAGGCCCTTCCGGCTTATTCCTGATCAACAGGAAGAAAGCAAACTCCCGCCCGGAAAAAATTTCATCTCTCCGTGTCTTTAACCTGGTACAGTTTAATGACAGTATACTTTGGGCAGGAACCCGAAAAGGCAGTATATTTCAGATCAATACCCATACACTGAAAGTAACCTCGCTCCCTATCCTGCCGCACACCAATCTCTACATCACCTATATCTACCCCGATTCACATCAACGGATATGGATAGGTACAGACAACAACGGGCTTTATGTATCGGACCGCAACGGTAACATTATCGCCTTTTACAGTAAAGAACAGTTGGGATCCAACGCCATCAAAGGTATCATTGAAGATGAGATGAGTAATGTTTGGGTAGGTACCGGAAACGGACTTTGTTGTATCAATTCCCAAACAGGAAGCATTGACCGATATACCACGGCCGACGGATTACCCATCAACCAGTTCAACTACTCCTCCGCCTGCAAGAAGCCTGACGGAGAATTGTATTTCGGAACTATCAACGGTATGATTTCTTTCTACCCGGAACAGGTACGCTCCGTCAATCCCCGTTTCAACATTGCACTGACTGCCATTTGGAGCAACAGCGAATATATGTCACCCAACAATGAGAAAGCATTCATCCCTTCCTCTATCTCCGAACTGACAGAGATCACCCTGACGCACGAACAAGCCCAATCCCTGCGTCTCGAATATTCCGGCCTGAATTATCAATATACCGACAACACTCAATATGCGATGAAAATGGAAGGTATCGACAAGGACTGGCAGTTTGTAGGCAACCAGCATCAGGTACGCTTCTCCAATCTGCCTTCAGGAAGATATATCTTAAAGATCAAAGCCAGCAAAGATGGTATCCACTGGGACGAAACGGGCCAAAAGGACCTTGCCATCAGAGTCCTTCCTCCTTGGTGGCTCTCACCGGGAGCATATTTAGTTTATGCACTACTCTTCCTATTAATCATTTACGCCGCATACAGATATACCAAAACGCGTATCATCCTGCTCATGCGACTGAAAACGGAGCATGAACAACGCGTCAACATAGAGAATATGAATCAACAGAAGATCAATTTCTTCACTTACATCTCCCATGACCTGAAAACACCGCTGACCCTGATTCTATCGCCTCTGCAACGATTGATCCAGCAGCCACAAATCAGCAACAACGATAAAGAGAAACTGGAAGTCATCTACCGAAACGCCAACCGGATGAATTATCTGATTAATGAACTATTGACGTTCAGTAAAATCGAGATGAAACAGATGCGTATCAGCGTCCGGAAGGGAGACATCATGCACTTTCTGGAAGAACTGTCGCACATCTTCGACATTGTAGCCGGGGAACGGGAAATTGACTTCATCGTCAATCTGGAAGACACCGAAGAGGAAGTCTGGTTCTCGCCTTCCAAACTGGAACGGATTCTTTATAACTTGCTCTCAAACGCATTTAAATATACCCAACCCGGCGGATACGTCAAGTTGAGTGCCAAACTAATAAAAGAAGAGAAAGGAACATTTGTGCAAATCTCCGTCAAAGACAATGGCAGGGGGATTCCTAAAGAAGCTCAAGAACAAATATTTGAAAGTTACTACCAAGTTGAGAAGCGCGACCATCGCGAGGGATTCGGACTGGGATTATCGCTTACGCGTTCGCTCATACACATGCACAAAGGGGAAATCCGGGTAGAAAGCGAAATCAACAAAGGTTCGGATTTTATCGTTACCCTGAATGTATCCGAGGATGCTTACAACCCCTGATGAACGCTCGTCCGAGAACATCACGACCGAAGAAATACAGAAATATAACCAGCGAATCAAGGAAACCATCGAACTCATTCCCGAAAAGCTGACCAACAAAGAAAAAGATCCTGCCCGGGAATCTATTATGATTGTAGAGGACAATAAAGAAATGAATGATTATCTTGCCAGTATATTCAGCGAGAAATATGATATTATACGAGCGTATAATGGTGCAGAAGCCTGCAAGAAGATAGCCAAACAGCTGCCCAACCTCATTATATCGGATTTAATGATGCCGGTGATGGACGGCCTGGAATTCACGGAACGTGTCAAACAGGACGTAACGACCAGCCATATCCCCGTTATCCTCCTGACTGCAAAGACTGATGAAAACGACCATACGGAAGGTTATCTGCGAGGAGCCGATGCATATATCACCAAACCTTTCAACGCCAAGAATCTGGAACTGCTGGTACAGAATATCCAAAAGAGCCGGAAACAGAGTATTGAACACTTCAAACAGGCAGAAGAACTGAACATCAAGCAAATAACCAACAACCCGCGGGATGAAATATTCATGAAAGAACTGATGGAACTGATTATGGCGAACCTCACCAAGGAAGACTTCGGAGTAACGGAAATCACAGCCCATCTCCGCATCAGCCGCAGCCTGTTGCACATGAAGCTGAAATCACTCACCGGATGCTCCATCACTCAATTCATACGGACCATCAAGATGAAAGAGGCTAAAACTCATTTACTGAATGGTATGAATGTCTCCGAAGCATCATTTGCCGTCGGTATATCAGATCCGAACTACTTTACAAAGTGTTTCAAGAAAGAATTTAATATCACTCCGACAGAGTTTCTCAAACAGTTGAAATAGAAAGCAAAAGTAACTGCTTCAGAAATTCAACCTACCCTTAGACAACGTGTCAACTATTAATAGAAAAGTTCTTTTGCTCCCTTTGCAAAGATCTCTTCCCTTCATAGTAAAGTTGTCTTTGCCCTATTTCAAACTATAAATGCAAGTTCCGTTTATATAATTGCAAGCTTTGTTTTTATAAACGGAACTTGCATTTATAAAAACAAAGCTTGCAATTATAGTTTGGAATGAAGAAAAAGGAAGTTATCCAACCGGCAAAAGGAAGTTTAGTCTATATCAAAAGGAAGTTAGCTATTAATAGCCAACAGGGCAAGTAGGTATATATTGTAAATCAACTACGCCCAACAGAAGATATCGCCGGTAATTAATCTGCAACATTCACTGATGCAGCTAATTACCGGCGAGCAATAGAAATCTATAATCAACTAATACCTATTCTACCATTCTTGGAAGCGTAAATCAGCTTCCGGATTCTGACGACGAATCAGTTCCTCGTCAACCTGATAAGTGACGCCACCTTTCGTGTACTTATAAGAAAGGGTAAACTTAGGCTGTTTCCCTACAAATTCCAATGATTCGGCTGCAGGATCTAATGTGGCGGATGCATCTGTGATAGCGACGCTTCCTCCAGCTTCAATATTGACGCTTCCATCCGGATTGACTGTCAGATTCACCGACTCATTGTTTTCCAATGTGTTTCCGAAACCCGGTCTGCGTACTTTGTTTCTACCTAACGAAACAAAGTCGCGGGTCATATTCTGACTCAAATCCTTGTTACTGTATTCAGTAACCTGTTGGGTGGACAAATTGGTAACTTTTCCTTTCACAAAGTAGGTACCATGATACTGGCTGACAAATTTGACAACCACAATACTGTAATCCTTCAAATTGCCATTCACATCAGTACTATTTCATCCTGATTATGATCGACCAACCGGAAAGGGATTGCATAGTGCTTGTTCAAAGCAGCATTGTCTTCATAGAAAGCATCGGAGAAAGTCACTTTCACATCTGCGATTGCCAAGTTCGGGTTGCTGATCGTCATCTTGTTCGGATTAGCCAACTGATAATAGTTTTCCGGCATCAGTGTCAAGCCCGTACCCTCCAGTAAAGACGGATCGATCTCAAACGTAGCCCAATCATCGGTATGCACCTCTCTTTTACCGCCAATAGCCACTCCTACCTTTATCGACATATCTGTATCGGCTACCAGTGTCCGCAGAGGTTTTTGCGAAGCAAAGTACACAGAACTCTTATCGTAGTCCTTTTCATAATCGTCATAACAAGCAGTCATCAGAACGCTTATCAGCCCTATCCATAATATATTTAGTCTTTTCATTGTAAATAAGTATTTATATCAACAGCACGTTATTCCCAACCCTGATTATTCATTAGATTCTTATTCTTTTCCAGCTCTGCATACGGTAATGGCATGAAATAGTTTTTCACTTCATATTTCCGTTGTTCCACTTTCTGTACTTTGAAGCTGAATGTGCCATCTTCATTGCGGGTAACGGCAACACCCTCCACCTCTTCGTTCAACGGTAATACCCAACGACGCATATCAAAATAACGATGATTCTCGAAAGTAAATTCCAAGCGACGTTCGTTCTGAATCAGCTTTCTGAACGAGTCTTTACTTTGAGCCATTTCATCCAGATAAAGATCAAAGTTGATACCCCCGGCTTGCGAACGGATTGTTTTCAATATTTCGTATGCAGAATACAGGCATCCTTCGGCTTTCACCGTCGGGTTGCCCCAAGCCTCATTGGCTGCTTCGGCAAAGTTAAGAAGAACTTCCGATTTCCGTAACAAAGGATTGTAATGAACCGAGTTTAAGGTCTGAATCGGATTCAGCATAGCCGATTTCTTGGAAACGAATTTAGCCAGATAATAACCCGTACGTGTAGCATTCTCACTAAACGAAGGAGAATCTTTTCCACCCTCGGACATATCCAACGGCTGACCGGAATCGCCAAATGTAGCACTATGATAGTAGACATTCAGTGCAAAGCGATTATCCAGTACGGCATAAAGCTGCGTCAGATCGAAATCAGGATCAGACAGATCGACACCGGAACGGACATCGGTTGCCGGATAACCATTCTTCGCATAAAAAGCCTTTACCAGATTATGAGAAGGAGTGCCACGGGCACTTCCGTAGTAGAATGGCGGGAAATGGAAGGCCTTCCAATAGGTTATTATTAAAATATCTGCGGAAAGCATAATCGGAACTTTCCGTCTGAACATCGGCAATGGAAGAAGCCGTAACAGGAACATAAGTTCCGAAACCTTCCATGCCCAGAATCTTATTGATCTCTTTGGCTACCGCTTCCCATTTTGCCTGATAAACCGTAGGGTTCAGGATTTCGAATTGTCCCATGCCGGTGATCTTCGTCACATCATCATCCTGCATGGCAGGGCTTGCGCTATATAAAAGCGCACGACTTTTCAGAACAGCTGCCGCCGCTTTCGTGGCACGACCGATTTGTGTATTACCAAACTCCAGGTCATCTCCCTGATACACATTCGGTAATAACTCGATGGCATTATCCAAATCGTTAACGATAAAATCGACTGTTGCCTGATAAGTAGGACGAAGAAATTCACCGTTCTGCGCGGCCTCATCCTGCGAAATAAAATGATCTGCCAACGGAATACCCAACGCTTTTCCATTCTTCGCCTTTCCGCCGTACATCTTCAATAGCTCAAAATGCCACCATGCACGCAGGAAATACGATTCACCTTCCAGACGCAGCTTGATTTGCTTGTCCACTTCCGGGTCGGTACGGTTGTACTGCACTTGGTCGGTCAAGCCGTTTTCGAGGAAAGAGTTTACATAGTTCAGCATGTTGTACGCATTACTCCAGTTTCCGATTGGGTTGTTAAACGCTGTCATCCCACCCATATTTAATTTATAGACAGAAGAGCTGCGCAGATTAGTCACTGCATTATCGGTAGCACAATCCAGAAAGTTATCTTCAAAACAATCCGGACGGTTGGCTATGCCATTATAAGCTTTATATAGTACGCCTTGAGCAAGTTCCGGCACTCTCCAGGTATCAGAGTCTCCGATCTGCCATGTCACCTTTGTATCCAATGTGTCGTCACAAGCACAAAAGAGAAACAGACCTGCTAAAACGCAACTTCCTAATATATGTTTCATATTGCCATCTATTAATTGTTCAAAATTAAAATACAAAAGAGACTCCGCCTGTAAAAGTACGCGTCACCGGGTAGTTTGTCACACCGGCATTCAGCAATTCAGGATCCAAATCTTTCACGGAAGAAAGCACAAACAAATTTGCACCACGAGCGAAAACCTTCATCTTCTTCACGACCGAACTTGGGGAGAACTGATTGAACGTGTAGCTCAATTCAACATTCTTCATACGGAAGAAGCTTGTATTCTTCAACCAGAAAGAAGAATTGCGGAAGTTGTTCTCACCAGCAGTGGTTGTCAGGCGCGGATAATTTCCGGTCGGATTGTTTGCCGGATGATAACGATCTAATGCCAGTTTAGAGTATTTACCTTCTCCATTGTTCCAATAATAAGCATTCGTTGCCCAAGTGTGAACGCCCAGTTCGGAATATCCCTGAAGATACAATCCCCAGCCTTTGTAACTTACATTGAAATCGATGCCCAATGTAGTACGTGGGAATGAGTTTCCGAGTTCCTTTACGTCACGACCGTCAATGATCTTATCGCCGTTCAGGTCTTTGTAGGCGATGTCGCCTTCCTGATAATCGGCAAACGTCTGGGGGGCATGTCCGTTGATGGCTACATCTTTGCCAAATAATCCTTCGGCAACCAGTCCCATCATAGCATCGGTAGAACGCCCCACTGTGTAGCGGTATTCTTCACCATGTTTCACCTGGTTCCATTTCAATACTTTATTCTTTGACCATACGAAATTAGCTCCTACCGAATAAGACCAGTCGTTGATACGGTCGCTCCAAGTGAACATTCCTTCTATACCATGATTCAAGACGGAGCCCATGTTATCCTGGTAGGTAAAGTTGCCTGTATAATCCCCGTAAGAGGCATCAACAGAACCAATGATGTCCGTATGTTTCTCACGGAAATAGTTTATTTCGGTATATAAGCGATTATTCAGGAACAGGCCTTCCACACCGATGTTCCATTCTGCTGCCTTTTCCCATTTCAGGTTCGGATTGCCCGCACGGACAAAAGTGGAATAGTAAGCCGTAGCACCGTTGTTCGTTGTTCCGAACCGGAAGCTGCCGTCTTGCGACCAGGCACGTTCATACAATAAATGTTCGGTGCTTCTGTCATATCCCAGGATACCGGCGCTGGTTTTCAGTTTCAGGAAGTTCACATATTCATTGTCTTTCAGGAAATCTTCATTGCTTAGAATCCAGGCAAGGCCACCCGCAGTCGAGAAGAAGTATTTATTTCCCGGTTTGAAACGGTTGCTTCCCATCAATGCCATATCGGCTTCCACAGCATAACGGCGGTCATACATATAGTTCAACGCAAGGCGTAGTTTGCATTGATGATGTCCTGGGTCACTCCCTGATTGGTTGTTTTCGAGTACATGTAAGTCAGGCGTGCCGATACATCGTGCTTTTGGTTGAATGTATTCTCATAACCGGCAAAAGGCATTCCAACCTAATGTCTGTTGTAAGGTAGTCGACTTCCGACTCTGTGAAGTGGCTACATCTGTTTTCTTCATCTGGGTGTACATGATCTGTTCCTCACCGGCAAAGTCACGATATGTCTTGATGGCATACGTCGGATAGACTTTGCTCAAAGAGAGTTGCAGGTAATCATAGTTGTCGAAAGAAAGGAAAGCACCGGCTTTCAATCCTTTTGTCAGCATATCAAGATCGAATTTCAAACCGATATTGGTCTGGCTGCGTGTATAACGCTCATCCGTATATCCTCCGTACATCGTTTCCGCGTATGCATTCATCGGACGCAGCAGACTTGCGCCAAACAAAGGAATTCCGTCCGAGCTGGCTAGTCCGGTTTCTTCCGGTGACATAGTCAGCGGGTATTCATTCGGACGATGCGTAGACAGGGCCGTAAATACCTGACCACAGTCCAATTGTCCCCATTTACGCATTTCCATACGTCCGGCAACGTCTGCGGATATAGTCAGGAAATCCGTTACATTGAAGTCGAGGTTTCCGCGGAGAGTCAGACGGTGTAACTGCGGAGTATAGGTGACATCTTCAAATCCGCTACCTCCTACATATCCGGCAATCAGAGCATAACGCACTCTGTCGGTACCTCCCGTCATATCGAACGATACTTTCCGATAGTTGGCATTTTTGTTCAATAACTGATCGTACAGATCGACGTTCGGATACAATAGGTCATTGGCTCCTTTGGAATTTTTATATCCTTCCAGTTGTTTCTGATTATAGTAAGGAGTCAGTCCGTCGTTTGCACGCGCTTCATTATACAGATTAGCATACTGATAAGAATTCAGGAAATCAGGAGTCCGCGTCATCTGTACCACACCTGCTTCGGCGGTTGCGTTATAAATGCGGCGGTTGGCCTTTCCTCTGCGGGTAGTCACCCAAAGTACGCCATTCGCAGCACGTGCCCCATAAAGAATCTTGGCGGTGGCATCTTTCAGCAACTCGATACGTTCGATTTCTTCAGGAATCAAATCCGCTGCCGGACGTTCCACACCATCGATGATAACGATAGCTGTATTTCTCCGACATGCCATGCTGGCCACGGATAAATAAATCAGGCGTATTGTTCCCCAATCCGCTGACTGTGGAGCGAACTTGCAGACCTAACATTTTACCTTGCAGCATATTCGTCAGCGTCAAATCAGGGAACGTTCCGAACTGTCCGTTCTCCAGTACGCTCGTTGCGCCTACTTCATTCCCTTTATACGTCTTGCCACCATCGGCTCTATTCACCAACGATTCTTCGGTCAGGAACAGAGGCTCTTTCTTCAATACAATCTTTTCAGGCACTATATTGCTGCCCGACAGCTTATACACTTTATCCTCATATCCCAAAGCCTCCACCATGACGGTTGCGTCATTCTCGACCTTCGTCTGAAAACGTCCCTTTGCATCTGTATACAGAACGACTGTACCTTCTCCACAAATGATAGAAACATTCTTCAACGGGCTACCTTTCTCGTCGGTAACAATAGAAACTACTTCCACCAAAGGCTTCTTCGCCGACTTTCTCTTTGATTTATTTTGTGCGAAAGTCAGGCTAGAGCCAACGATAAGGACAAATATGAGCCCTATCAGTCTTATATATCTAATCTTGTTTCTCATATACTTTTCTTTATTTATAGGTATCACCATCCGGGGTTCTGTTGAAGATTATCCAAAGCCGCCACTTCATCCATCGGTAGCGGATACCAATAATTACGCTTGTTAAACGTCCGCACGGCTGTCCTCACCGGAACATACTCGTAAGTAAAGTCAGTCAGCTTATAAGTGCAGGCTTTTTCCACTTTCAACTGGTCGGCCGTATAAGAATGATTGATCGGGGTTGCTTTGACACCCATGATCGGATATTCACCCTTAAACAGGTCTTCAGCAATCATCCAACGGCGAATATCATACCAGCGGTGTCCTTCGAACATCAATTCCACACCACGTTCCCGACGATAAGCTTCTCTAAAATCCACTCCATCCGGCAATTCACCGATTCCGGCTCTTACACGGATTTTATTCAAAGCCTGACGGGCCGACATCGTACAACCCGTAACGACTGCATCCGGATCACCTGTCGCTTCGTATGAAGCCTCTGCCATATCCAGATAAACTTGTGAAACACGAATGTACACAGCCACCAAACGATATAATTGGAAACCAGCTTCGCCAAACAAAGGCACACTTGCTTCCGGCCAAATGAACTTCTTACACATATATCCGGTCTGTTGAGAGCCTCTCGTAAACTGATTGGTAGAAATGAAGTTCTCGGAGTAACCACCCGAATAAGTAGTCAGATAATAGGGAACACCCTGTAAATTCTTCCCCCATTGCTCACCGGGCACGAGGATATTATTCGTGAAGCGAGGGTCTCTATCCGAGTAAGGATTGGTAGTCTTTACCGCATCATAACCAGAACGCGGATCAGTGATCGGATAGTAGTTGCCGTCAGCTCCCTTACGTTCGTACATATCTACCGCATTTTGTGTCGGAGCATTATAAGGAGTACCTTCGGCACCGGTTTTATTATCGTATGGTTGTGTCAGCCACTGCGCTCTGACGAAAGCAGACCAGTTGCCATGATGCCAACGCAGGAACCATAAATATTCCGGCTGTGCGAATTGATTGGAATTAGGCATTAGCTGAATACTACGATATTCGTCATGATTCATCAGGCGATAATATTCGTGACTTTCAATAGCATTGATCGCCTTTTGCGCACTACGGGCAGCTTCAGCAGCCATCTCTTTTCCATATCCTTTGTTTTCAATAGAATTCAGGTCGTTCTGCATCAAAGGGCTGGCAGCATACAGCTGTGTCATCGCTTTTAATGCCATGGCGCTTACTCTGTCAGGCCGTCCATGTTCCTCGTCAGGCCAGCTTATAGGTAAATATTCAATGGCTTTATCCAAGTCAGTCTGCATCCAAGCATTGGATTCCTGATAAGTTTTACGGGGAAAGTCAAAGTCGTCCGATGCTCCCCAAAGCTGGTCAAAGATGGGCATTCCGCCATATCGCTTGATAATCTCAAAATAGAAGTAGGCACGCAGGAAATGAGCCTGTCCCAACAGTTTTCTCCTTTGGTCGTCTGTGATGGATTTCACTTGATCTACTCCACTAATTACACGGTTCACGATACGAAGTCCGGTATAAGCACGAGAAATAGCACTTTTGAAATTCTTCCATCACTTTTACTTCCTATTTCGAAACGTGTACCGGCATTCTCCAGCCAGTTACCTGCATTGACAAACTTCGACGGATCATTATCGCGAACGGATGCATATTCATCCGATAAATTACCTACCGTTACGTATGTATTCGAATAAGAGTTGATACCATGTGTAAAGATTAATATATCACCATTTTGAAAGATACGGTCCATGAACCCTAACAAACTGCTATAATCTTTATAAACATCATCTTCGGAAAGTCCGTCATCGGGAGAGCGGTCCAGATAGTCCTAACAACTTCCTACAAACAACCCCAATAGAATGATCCATATCCAATTCAACTTATGTCTTCTCATATCAGTAAATTTAAAGTGTCTCATAATCCTAATCTAAAACCAATGTTATAACGTCTCACCATCGGATAAACATTCTGTCCCGAATGTTCGGGGTCACGGCGGGAATCTCCTTTTGAGAACGTCAGCAAATTGCTGCCGTTGACATATACTTGCAGTTTTGTCAGACGTAAAGGCTGCAACCAACGCTTCGGAATCTGATAATTCACTTCCAGGTTCTTCAAGCGAAGATAAGCATGGTTGGTATATGTGTATGTACTAGCCACCGAATTATAACTTCTCTGCACATGAATACTGGGGCGAATCGGACCGCCTTGAATCGGAGCATCGGCTGTCCATGTATTCAATGTATTCGGTTGAGCCTTGATATTACCTTCCGGGAAATCCCATAAATAGGAAGGAATCGCTTCTTTATAAACGTCCATAGCACTGTACCACAACATATTGAATCCGATTCCTTTGTAAGAACCTCCCAATGTAAATCCGAGGGTAGTAGTCGGATAGTTCAGGTTTTTCATCGGAACCATATCCTTAGCATCAATCATGCCGTCACCATTATAATCGATGTAGTACAAGTCTCCCGGAATCAATGTGTTGTGTGCACCATTGGCAATAGTGGACTGTGCCGAGTTATAAATATCATCCAACGACTGGAAGTTTCCCGTTGCCAGGTATTTATTCACATATCCGATTGACTTTCCGGCTTTTTTCAAATATTCGCTCTGATTCTTCGGGTCATCAATAAAGACAACACGGTTCTCACTGGTTGCAAAATTAAACTTCGCGTAATAATTAAACTTTCCGATACGGTCGTTCCAAGTGACATCCAGTTCAAGACCGTGATTTTTAGTCTTACCCAGATTCACTTGTGGGAAAGCAATACCGCTATCAGCCCATGACGGAATCGTATTACGTGTCATCAGAATGTTATTACGCTTTTCGTCGAACAAATCCACAGTAAAGTTTAGTTTACCCCACAAACCTATTTCGATACCGATATTCTGCTTAATAGATTCTTCCCAGGTAGCATCGGGGTCGGCCAGTTTCCCTTCTTTGTACAAAGGTCCCCAGTTACTGGTCTGATATTTACCAAACTGCGCATTGTCGGAGAGTTGCTCAAACTTCTGGATATAGTTGAAACGGGTAGCACCTTTATCATTACCAACTACTCCATACGAATAGCGCACTTTCAAGTTGGTCAGTATTCCTTTAGTCAATTTCTTTACCCATGGCTCTTCACTGATACGCCAACCAATAGAGGCAGAGGGGAAGAATCCGAAACCGTGTCCCGGAGCAAATTTTTCCGAACCAGTGTAGGCACCGTTAAATTCAGCAAGATAACGCTCTTTGAAGTTGTAAGTGACACGACCTACCCAATCTTCTTCGTAAGCCGGGAAGTTCATCACACGAATTAGCTGTATTGGTCGATTCGTTCATCTTACGGTTAAATACAAATAAGGCACTTACATCGTGATCGCCAAACTGACGACTATAATTCAATGCTAATTCGTAATAAAGTTTACGTCCGTAAGCCTTGAATCCGTCATAAACACCACCAACAGGCAAATCTCCGGGAGCATTCTCATCCGGATAACGTTTCTCGGTATAATTATAAGTAATTGTTCCATCAGCATTATAAATAGGATTGGCGTAATCATACACACGATTCATACGAATATGCGTACGTTGGGCAACCAAATCGTCTTTACCTAAAATCTTACCCGGCATGATCTGGGTAGTCCATGATGAAGAAGTAGTGTAAGACAACGATGCTTTCAATGATAACCCCTTTGTAATGAAGTCCAGCTTCTGATTCAGGATTACATCGTAGAAACCTTGATGCTGCTTAATATTACGACTACCTCCTTCATTCATCAGACAGGCTATATTCTGATCGGAACTTAACCCGTCTCCCCATATTCCATTACTATATTTAATCGGAAATTCATTACTTGGAGCCGTAAAAACGTTTTAAAAAAGCGTTCATCCGGAGAATCGACATTCTCATAATAAGACGGCTGATTCTGATAACCCATCTTACCGGCCACATTGAACGAAAGCTTAGTAGTACTTGTGATATTGAAGTCGAAATTACTACGCCAATTATAGCGACGGTAGGAGAAGGAAGGATCGAAATCCTCTTGTTTGGTAGTATTAAAAATATCTCCGTCATGCAAATAACCCAAGGATACGAAATAACTCATTTTCTTCGTACCACCGCGTACATTAAGATTATAAGCCTGTTCATAACCTACATTCTTTACCAGTTCTTTCCACCAGTCCACTTCGGGAAAGACATCGTTATACGGGCCGTAATTTCCGGTAGCATACGCATTTTCCCATGCGGTAATGGTAGATTCGGGAACCATTGCTCCCCAATTACCATCATTAGCCTGTGCCCTATTATACTGTTTCATAGAGGTCACATAGTCAGACCATTCAGGAGCGGCAGAAGGTTGTTTAAAACCGAAGTTAGCAGTGAATGAGATTTCCGGTTTCTGTTCGAGTCCGCGTTTGGTAGTCAGCAAGATAACGCCGTTCGCACCTTTCACACCGTAAACCGCAGTTGCCGAAGCGTCTTTCAGTACGGAAATAGATTCAATTTCGTTCACATCGACATCGTTGAAGTCACGTTCGATACCGTCCACCAATACTAGTGGAGCAGCTTCTCCCCAGGTAGACTTACCACGAATCAATAAAGAAGCCTTTATCAGCTCCCGGCTTTGAGGTGGAGTTAATGGCAACCACACCGGGCATCTGGCCTTGCAAAGCTTCGGAAACGGAGTTCACGCTACCTATCTTTAATAAGTCATCTCCTTTTGCCGTGGCAATGGAACCGACACTGGACACCTTTTTCTGTACACCGTATCCAACCACTACCACTTCTTCCAGTGTCTCCGTATCTTCTCCCAAAGAGATTACGCCTAAAGTCGTTTTATTCTTTAAATCCAGTTCCAGAGTTTTATAACCCACATAAGAAATGACAAGTATGTCTCCTTTTGATGCCTTCACAGTAAAATTACCGTCAAAATCAGTAATCGTACCGCTTCCCGTACCTTTCACGCGAACACTGACGCCAATCATCGGTTCACCAGATACTGCATCCTTCACTTGTCCCTTCCAATAATCTTGTTGTGCCTGCACGTCCAGCGCACAAAACAAAAAGCAACAAAGACATAAGAAAGAAAAATAAAGTCTGTCTCTTTTCATAAACATTATTTTTAACTGTTAACAAATTCTTTATCTCAAGACACAAATTAAGCGGGAAAATCTTCAAATGAAAGGGAAGAATCTCCTCTAAAACCCGTACAAATGTGCAAAATAGATTTCTCTACTACATTTCTGAACAAATCATTTCCACATTGGCTTTATGACGTGCTCTTTGTCTACGGTGATATTGTATATGCCATCGTTTCCTTTCTTCAGGATGAGCGGAACAATACGTGTTTTACGAGGAGACACGGTGGAATCCGAACGATGAACGTGGTAAACATAGTAATATTTTCCATCCAGCCCTTTAAATACATCTCCATGTCCTGATCCGTTTTCTCCTACGAGGCTGCGATGAATGATCGGACTGTTCGGGTGCTTCTTCCACGGACCGAAAGGGGAAGAAGCAGTAGCATAGCCTACCGAGTAGTCGATATTCATAAAATGATTGGCAGAATAGAAGAGGTAATATACCCCGTCCCACTTCATAACAGTCGGTCCTTCCATCACCGGTGCAGACTTGTAGGTCGGAGTCTTTTCCCAAGCCTCCGTACAGTCCATACATTGTTTCAATGTTTCCGGTTTGATACTTCCTCTTCTTTATGTCAAACTCGGCTACCCAAAGGTAATTACCTTTATTAAAGCGGACATGATATAGGTAGTACTTCCCATCATCACCCTTAAATAGGAAAGAGTCTATATTCTTAGCGGAAGCGTCTATCGGCTTGACTTCCTTCTGCCGGAAAGGTCCGAATACCGATTTGGAAGAAGCGATCACCGTTTGCTCATTGGCAGTATAAGTGAAATAATAAGTTCTTTTATCCTTAAAGTATTGAGGTGCCCAGAAGCCTTTTTCACCATACGTTCGATCTCCTTTCCGCAGAATCAGTTGCAGGGAACTGCCATCAGGCACTGTCCAATGCTCCAGATCGGTCGATTCGAGGATAGCAAAGCCCTGTGGTTCCTGATTGCGTGTGCCGGTGAGGTAATACTTTCCGTTTTCCACATAAATTGTAGGATCGGCATAAGTGATCTCCTTCTCATTAACCGAATCAGCCCGTCCCCCAGTGACAGACAAACCAATGATTCCTAATGCGAGAATAAGTCTTTTTGTCATTTTATGTTTTTTCATACCTATTTTATTCTATATCTGATCTTTATCTCATCTACAAAATTTCAATCTAACATCCAAACCAAACCGGGTTTCTCCCCTGCGAGATTCCATATTGCTTCATCCCAAGAAAGAGCCTTGGCAGCATCTATCGGGGTACTCATCGTAGAAAGACCATTGTAACGGTCGGCACCAAATGTTTTGTGCTGCGTAATTGGGTATTTCTTCGTCTACGATAGCGGGCGTATTGGCAGAAAAACGACATTCCATATTCGGATTCGCATAGCAATTATTAGCCTCATTCTTGTTAAAGCGTCCGCAAATTCTTCCCGACTTGGGTGCACCGTTAGAGAATAATTTCCTGGTTCCAAGCCACACAATGTGTTACGGTGATTCCTGTCGCCTTGTTAGCAAATCCCATAATACCGCCTACCTGATTTTGAGCGGAAATCTCGCAATCGGAATAACAATAAGAGATCACAGCTGTCGGACTAGGATCTACAAATCCGGCAATACCACCCGCAGGATTCGCCACTTTCATCGGGAAAGCTTGTGCAAGACCTGAAGAATAACACTGCGTAACGATAGAATATAACATACGTCCAACGATGCCTCCTACACATGATTCAGTCACAATATCCCCAGTGGAAGAGCATTGAGAGATCGTTGCTCCGCCTCTCGTTTCCCCACAAATACCGCCGGCGCACCATACGGCAGTAATATCCGTTGCCGATGTACACTGATGAATTTTACTATCTGCACCATGAAGTCTTGCACAGATACCACCAGCCTGACCGTTATCCCAGGCAGCCGCTCCCGTTCCCGAAGTTAAAGAAATCGTACCGGATACCCGAACATTCTCCACGATACCCGGAGAAGTAGCAGCTCCCACCTGTCCGGCAAGGATGCCTGCCATCTTTGTATTGGCTGTAATCTGCGCATTTTCAAAGTTTATATTGGAACACTTACCAACCAACAATCCAAAGAATCCCTGATTAACAGAAGAGGAAGTATTTACTTTCAGATTACGAATCGTATGTCCGCCTCCATCCAATACAAGTTGTTTGGAAACCGAGGTCTCTATCGGTTGCCAGTCTACACCTTGCAAATCAATATCATTCTCTATCTTGGCATAGATCGTCTTACCATCTTTGAGTTTCTCTCCGAGAGTTATCAAGTCGCTCGTTGTCGCCACGGTATAAGGGTTGTCGATTTCTCCCTGTTTCTGTTGCAGGAAGAAAGTCATTGTACTTTTCTCTTGATTGACTGCAAGATCGTCGGAAACCAGTTTCAAACCGAGAACGTATTTCTTTGATCCGTCAAGCGTACCTAAATCATGGAAGCGCAAATTTACCATACGCAGGACATCGTCCCCCTTAAAATTAAAATTACTTCCATCCAGATCATAATATTCCACAGGTAAGAGGTGATATTCTTCACCAAACTCTTTGGCATCAACAACAGCCAATTTCGCCTTTGCTTCTTTTTCGCAATGGCTTTTCTCCACCATAATGTTATATTGGTATTCCGGCTCATCCAGATATAAATCATATTTGCCTGTCTGATAAAGCGACAAGGTAATATTGGAATAGGTAACTTCAGCCTTTTCCGGCTGTGTCAGATCCATGACTTCACCACATGATATCAACGAAAACACCATTAATGACGCTACAATAGGAATGTATCTTTTCATAATATCTTTCTTTTAATTATTAAAAACAGGGATTACTATACCGACGTTATCTCCTGACAACCAAACTTTATCTCCGTCTATACGAACTACCTCCATCTCCATCCCTTCTTTGAGAAAAGAAACTCCTTGGAATGAGAATTCAGTCTTTCATCTTTTGACCGACAGCCGTGGGCTTCCCGTCAAACTTCACATGAATGTATTTGCTTTGATCCGAATTTTGCAGGCGATAAGTCAACCGTTTAGGATTAATTGCAGCCTGAAGTTGTTCCTGCTCTGTAAAAGTACAAATTCCATCCAAACTATAAAACCCAACTTCGGTATATCCTGTTATATTCTTCTTATCAACCCCGTTTTCGGCATATTCCGTCTCCGCACAAGAGGTGAAAGCCAACAAACATACCAACACTACATATATTACTTTCATAAGCGAATAAATTTAAGATAATTACTTTCTAACAGTTGTCGACAACATTTCTACTGACCCATCCTTATAAGTCACTTCGGCGGTAAGTATTTGTCCGTTCAGGTTCTTATTCACTATATTGATTTCCTGTCCATCCAGCTTTACTTTATAAGATAAGACATCATCCGGCAAATTTAATAGTTGTACCAACATATATCCATCCACTTGTTGATATTTCAACAAAGGAAACTTTCCTGTTACAGACTTGGTCTTAACATCATCCTTCCACAACACGGCATCATCCGATTTCAGCAATGCTACATGATAAGTCGTTCCGGCAGCAAGATTTTCAACCAATGTATAGTCATTCTCCGAATCAAGCGACCGACGTACTACCTCTGTTCCATTTTCATCTGTTACTGACAATATACCTGTTTTATCGGCTCCATTCCCCCAACGAATGAACAATTCCCGTTGCCCTCCGACAAGGCTGGAAACTGCCAATCCATCCCGGGCAGCGATGAAATCGGGATACAGCAATGGATTGGGATTGTAGAATCCGTCTGCATCCAGTCCTAAATAACGGGAAAAATAAATTCCTCCAAGTTCCCACATTTCAGTCTTCGCATCGTAAACAGCTCTCGCTCCACCGGGAACCACACTAAAACGTCCGGTAATGGCATACGTATCATATTTCTTGAATACTTCATAAAAAGTCTTATACCAATTCTTCGGATACCAGGAATAACTCTCAAAAAGGCTCTTGAACTCGGTTGCACTCACCGGTGTACCGGCGTTAGCTTTTTCGGCTATCAGATTAAGGTATTCGTAAATTTTCATCCCGGCCGTATAACCATGCTTGGTTCCCCATTCTCCCAGTGCATCCGCCACATGAGGATTTAAAGCACGCACCATAGAGAATTCCGTGCAAATCAGTTTCTTTGTTACACCATATTTATCGCGGATAATACGGAAATCATCTTCCGCCTGGTTGATTTTCAATGCGTGAACGTGCAAGTCGAGCCCTACAACATTAGGATTGTTATTAACCACAGAGACTACTGCAGGTACCGTTTCGCTCTTCGGCAACTCGGAAACACGGTTCAATGCTCCGGCATAAATATCAAATGTCCAGCCATTAGTCTGTTTCCAAGTAGTCAGCCGATTGGCAAACTCATTCAGAAATGCCCGATAATCTTCACCATCCGCATGACAGAGATCGGTATCCAATGCATTCTCCCATTCCGGCTCGTTACCCATGACAAGTATTTCAATATTCTTCGCCATATCATAGGTTTTCAGTAATATTTCCGTTGCCTGAAATATGTACTCCATCTCCTTAGTTCCTACTTTGGGAACCGTATCGGTATATAATTCAAAAGGTATTTTCAGACTCAAGATAAATTTCACACGGTCGCCCAACGCTTTCTTGGCCTGAATAAATTTCAATGTAGGAATATGTGTCCTGATGGCATTTTCTTTCACACCAACAATCTTCCCGTTTTCATTCTGAAGAAACAGATTGGGGATATTGATAAATCCTCTCACCCAACTCACTTTCGACTGTTTCAACATCTCTATTTCCGTAATCGGGTAATCTATATTTTCATTATAGTTCGCCCCCAAATCCTGCGCCTTTGTTCCCATCGAACATAAGAACAGCAATACAAACATTAAAAAAGCTTTCATTTTCATATACATACTTCAAGGTTAATTGTCCGACATCGAACAGAACAAAGGTAGAGAAATAAATCTCCGGTAGAATAGAACGATTGTTTTATCAACGGGATTTATGTTCAGAATAAACATTTGACCTTATTTTAATGGTTCTTCTTCTACTTCGCTGCGATAATAACCATCCACTTCAGCAAAGAAATTCTGCTTCAGGGAGTCCAGAAGTTCGGGCTGTTGTGCCGCCATATTCTGGTATTGAGTTCGGTCGGCTTTTACATTGAATAAACCGTATTCACCCAAGTTGCCTAATTCATTTCCGGTCAGGTTTCGTTCGGAACCTTTATAAGGAGGCATCATAATCCAGTCGCCTGAACGATAAGCCATACGTCCCTGCGCTTCCAACACTACATCCTTGCGGGCAGTCTGCTCTTTTCCGAAGAAAGCATCCAGATAGTTCCGACTATCCAAACCTTCCGGCAAATCGGCATGTATCATCGACCCCAGAGAAGCAAGAATATCTACCTGGCAAACCAGTGCATCGGACACAACCGGCTGAATCTTTCCTTTCCAATAAACAAACAAAGGAATATGCGTACCACCGTCGAACAAACTATATTTACCTCCGCGCAGACCTCCTGCAGGAAGGTGATCGCCTGCCAATTCGGGAGCTCCGTCTTTGTAACCGTCATTCAGAACCGGCCCGTTATCACTGGAGAAGATAATCAGTGTCTTTTCCAACAATCCTTCTTTCTTCAAGTGGGCAAGCAGTTCGCCGACACACCAGTCTGCCTCAACGATGGCATCGCCACGAGGCCCCATCGTTGTTTTGCCCACAAAGCGCTGGTGGGGAGCACGAGGTACGTGAGGTTCGTGCAAGCCATAATACAAGAAGAAAGGAGTATTTTTGTGTTCAGTCACAAAGTTCTTTACCTTATCTACAAAATAGTCGGCCATATCCTCGTCTTTCCAACGGGCTTTCTGACCGCCTTTCATATATCCGATACGGGGAATTCCGTTTACTATAGAGTTATTGTGTCCGTGTGCCCACTGCATTTTCAACATCTCCGGATGAGAAATGGCAGTCGGTTCGCCTTCAAAATTATGCTCGTAACTCACTTCGATGGGATCGGCCGGATCGAGTCCTACTACATCGCCGTTTTCCACATAAACTGTCGGGACACGGTCGTTGGTTGCTGCAATCAGGCAAGAGTAGTCGAAACCGATTTCTTTGGCACCCGGTTTGACGGTTTCGTTCCAGTTGACATTGCCCTCTCCCATCCCCAAGTGCCACTTTCCGATAGCTCCGGTCACATAACCGCATTGCTGCATCATCTTCGGCAAGGTAAACTGATTTTCATTAATGATAAGAGGAGCATCTCCCGGCAGGATTTTTGCATCTTATTTTTCCACGGATACATTCCAGTCATCAAAGCGTAACGGCTGGGAGTGGAAGTTGCCGAAGTGGCATATCCGTTCATGAAACAAACTCCGCCATGAGCCAGACTGTCGATATTCGGAGTATGAATCGTAGTAGAGCCGTAAGCGCTGACATCACCAAATCCCAGATCATCGGCAAGAATCACAATCACATTCGGCTTTTCTTCTACGTGCTGTGAGGTACAACCTACTAAAGACAACGTAGGAACTAGATAGATTATCTTTTTCATAATATTATGTAGTTAATAACGATGCAAATTTAGCCACCACTTATTTATTTATGTAGAACAAATGTTTAATAATGGGGAGAAATGTCCATCCTGCAACTATTCCAGAGAAATAAGGTATGAAAATGCGTGTGATGAATTAACTCGAAATGATAGCATAGGCCTGTCAATGTTCTACTTTTAATATTCTACAGGAAAATAGCCAGTTAGAAAGTAGCAAACTAGAAAATAAACTGTATAAATAAACGCATGAGCATACAAAAAACAGTCTAATATTGCATAAAGCCAAACAAGATATACATCTTTCTCTATTCGGGAACCGTTCATTGCCTTAAAACCAACGAAGTGTTCCTCGGTGTGCATCGACTTGTTCCTCACCGAGGAAGCTATCGTTCCCCGGTGAAGAAGATAAAAATGGACTATTAAGAAATATTTTCTCCTTAGTTTATCATAATATATTGGAAAGGAGAAAATAATAAAATGATTGGTTATTCAGGTATCTACTCTCCAAATAACAAAAAGAATCAAGAATCTATCGCAATTCGATTAGTATATTCTCAAAACAGCGAAAATAGAGAATCATGTAATTACAAATGCATGGCATTTTCCGGCTTTTCTTTACCAAACTGCGATTTATGTCCTTCTCCGATGATTAAATATTCCTTTTTTAAGAATCATCGTTTTTTAAGGGAGGCTATATAGTTTGGAATAGAGGTTGTGCTTAACAATAAAAACTGTAATAGTATACAGGAACAGCCCAAATAAGATATTACCGGATTCTGACAAGATTAGGTAATGTCTTATTTTTATAATGAGGAAAATTGTTACCTTTGTATATATCTTATATTCACAATTAAGATTAAACCTAATTTTTCGCTTATGAAAATAGTTAAGGCTACCTACATCGTTATATTCATTACCGGACTATTAGCCGGAGTGTTCTTCTCATCCTCTGTTTCCGCCCAAGATATTTCGGGAACCTGGCACGGAAAACTTTCCATTCCCACCGGTTCGCTGACTATTGTATTCCACATCAGTCAAACGGAACAAGGCGCTTATGTGACCACACTGGACAGTCCCGACCAGGGAGCCAACGGTATCAAGACACAGACCACTTCTTTCAATGATTCTACTTTAATTATCCAGATACCTGTGATTCATGCTTCGTACAAAGGAAAGCTGAACAGTGATAACACAATCAACGGAACATTTACGCAAGGGATGCCCCTTCCGTTGAATCTGGTAAAGGGAGAAGCCAGCCGTCCCAAGCGTCCGCAGGAGCCTCAACCGCCTTTCCCTTACAGAAGTGAAGAAGTCACCGTGAGGAATGAACGCGATGGTATTAACCTTGCCGGAACATTGACTCTTCCCGAAAAAGGAACTAAATTTCCGGCAGTGGTAATGGTGACGGGAAGCGGTGCGCAGAACCGGGATGAAGAAATCATGGGACACAAACCTTTCTTTGTCATCGCCGATTATCTGACCCGGAACGGAATTGCTGTGCTTAGATGTGATGACAGGGGTACTGCCGCTTCACAAGGTACTCACGCAACAGCTACCAATGAGGATTTTGCCACAGATACGGAAGCAATGGTGAATTATCTGCGCAGCAGAAAAGAAATAAATGCAAAGAAAATCGGAATTATCGGACATAGCGCAGGAGGAATCATTGCATTCATCGTTGCCAAAAAGGACCTATCCATTGCATTTGTCGTTTCATTGGCAGGAGCCGGCGTGAGAGGCGACAGTCTGATGCTGAAGCAGGTAGAGCTAATCTCTAAATCCCAGGGAATGCCGGATGCCGTCTGGCAAGGGATGAAGCCTTCAATACGGAACAGATATGCCATACTGCAACAAACAGACAAAACTCCCGAAGAGTTGCAGAAAGAACTGTATGCAGACGTCACAAAAACAATGTCTCCCGAACAATTGAAAGACCTAAATACCATCCAGCAATATCTGCACAAATCAGTTCGATGACTTCTCCGTGGTATCTTCATTTTATGAGATATGACCCGGCCCAGGATTTGAAGAAACTAAAATGTCCGGTTCTGGCTCTGAACGGAGAAAAGGATATTCAAGTGGATGCCGCCATGAATCTTGCTGCCATTCAGGAAAGAATCACCGGAAATGGAAACAAAAATGTAACAGTCAAAGCCTATCCGAACTTAAATCATCTGTTTCAGACTTGCGAAAAAGGAACATTGGCTGAATACGGGCAGTTGGAAGAAACAATCAATCCGGAAGTCTTGAAAGATATCATTGAATGGATAAGGAAACAATAAGTCTATTAATGATATTACTTAGCAAGTACACATTTCTCAATATCACATTCTTTTCTTGCTAATTCTTGCAAATTCTTCAAATATTTGCAAGAATTGGAAAGAAAAGAAATATTTGTAGACCAAATATAATATAAAACAGATGGTATTATGATTGAATTCCCTCCTCAAATAAGTCAGGAAGAATATTTTAAAGGTTCTTCTCACTGATCCGCTTGAAAAACTCAAGGCAATCATAGAAAAAACAATGATAAATATAGTTATTGGTCTGATGTAAAATACCAAAAGGCTCCTGAAGGCATGTCGAGTAAAGAATTATGGTGCTACATAAAAGCATCACGGAGAGCAAAACGAATTATTGTATTATGGCATATCCATCAGTATAACCAACGCCATGCAGCGGATGTGTCACGAGTTTGATATGAACTTTGGCGGCTCTTGGGGAAGTAATTCAATCATTCCGGCAGAAAACAAAGAACAAATCTAATTAGCTCAAAAGCAATCTCCTCCAGCCAAATGGAGGGAGCGGCAACTACCAGAAAAGTAGCTAAGGAGATGCTAAGAAAAAGCCTTTCTCCACAGGACAAATCTCAACAAATGATATTCAATAATTATCAAACAATACGTTTTATAACCCAAAATATACATACCCCACTATCATCCGAACTATTACAGCAGATTCATGTCTTAATGACTGAAAAAACGTTAGAAAATCCAGCAGATGCAGGAGCATACAGAACGAATGACGAAGTAGTAGTGGAAGATGCTATTACGCATGAAGTAGTACATACTCCCCCTCATACAAAGATATCCCCTCATTTATTGAAGATTTATGCATATTCTTCAATGAAAGTGATTCTAAAGTATTTATTCACCCAATAATCAGAGGCATTATCATCCATTTTATGATTGCTTATATGCATCCGTTTGTAGATGGGAACGGACGTACAGCAAAGCTTTATTCTATTGGTATTAAAAAGTGGTTATTGGTTAACTGAATATTTATCTATCTCAAGGGTAATCGCCAAATCAAAAAAGTCCTATGAAAATGCTTATTTATACACAGAAGCTGATGAAAAAGACATGGGATACTTTATAGCTTACAACCTAAGAGTACTAGAGCTTGCTTTTTAAAGAACTACAAACTTATATCAAACGTAAATTAGATCAAAAACATCAGGCTTCTGTATTCTATAAATTAGATAATATCAACGAACGGCAAGCAGATATTCTTAGGCTCATTAATGATAATCCTAAAATATTATTCACCGTGAAAGAGCTACAAAACAGGTTTTCTATTACTCATACTACCGCCAAAAATGATATTGACGGTCTTGTGGAAAGAAAACTGGTTGATGAAATATCACTTAATAAAGTAAAGAAAGGATATGTAAAAGGAGAACTTTTTGATAAAACAGTTAAGTCTATCACATAATCTTTCCAATTCGTGCAAATATTTGAAGAATTTGCAAGAATTGGAAAGAAAGTAAATGGCTACAATTTACATATACTACATAAATCTCCCGTCATCAGCTTACACCAACATTGTCTAATTTGATTTAAATCAAAATCCATCTCATCGAACTCACCCTGAAAGATTTTGTTTTACCTTTGCAGCCAAAACAAATAAGCGGCAAATAATAGTAAGGTAAAAAGGTAACAGGTATTAAGGTTAAGTTTTGTATGAAGAAGAGTCTTATTGCATTGGCGTTCGGCACACTGGGATTAGGTATTGCCGAATTTGTAATGATGGGAATTTTGCCCGATGTGGCAAAAGATTTAGGTATTAGTATTCCGACCGCAGGGCATTTCATTTCTGCTTATGCATTAGGCGTCTGTGTCGGTGCACCTGTATTGACACTGGCTCGCAAATATCCGCTAAAACATATTCTGTTAGTATTAGTTACCTTAATTATGATAGGTAATATCTGTGCGGCTATGGCTCCCAATTACTGGGTGTTGCTCGCTGCCCGTTTTATCTCCGGCTTGCCTCATGGTGCATACTTCGGAGTAGGCTCTATTGTTGCAGAGAAACTGGCCGACAAGGGTAAAGGTTCGGAAGCCGTCTCCATCATGATTGCAGGAATGACCATTGCCAATCTGTTTGGTGTACCTTTGGGCACTTCCTTAAGTACCATGCTTTCCTGGCGTGCCACTTTCCTGCTGGTCGGTATCTGGGGAATTGTTATCCTATATTACATCTGGCGATGGGTTCCGCATGTAGAAGGCTTAAAGGATACCGGCTTTAAAGGACAATTCCGCTTTCTTAAAACTCCGGCTCCGTGGCTGATTCTCGGTGCTACGGCACTAGGTAATGGCGGCGTATTCTGCTGGTATAGCTACATCAATCCGATGCTTACCAATGTGTCCGGCTTCTCCGCAGAAAGCATTACGCCTTTAATGATCCTTGCCGGCTTCGGTATGGTGGTGGGAAACCTGATTAGCGGACGTCTCTCCGACCGCTACACCCCCGGAAAAGTAGGGACTGCCGCTCAAGCACTTATCTGTATTATGTTATTGCTCATTTTCTTCCTTTCTCCTATAAATGGGCAGCAGCCCTGTTGATGTGCCTTTGTACGGCAGGACTGTTCGCTGTATCCAGTCCGGAGCAGATATTAATTATCCGCGTATCAAAAGGAGGAGAAATGCTGGGAGCAGCCTGCGTGCAGGTTGCATTCAATCTCGGAAATGCCATCGGTGCTTATGCAGGCGGACTGGCTGTTAGCGGTGGCTACCGCTATCCGTCCCTGGCGGGTGTACCATTCGCCCTGATCGGATTTACTTTATTCCTGATTTTCTATAAGAAATATCAGGCAACTACTTTCTGCTGCAAGATAAAATTCACTTTAAAGTCTTGTAGAATTATATTTTTACTCATACTTTTGTAAGGTCTGTTAAGTCTTGATAAATGGGAATGAGGAAAGATACACTTATCACAATTATTATGGGAGTAATTAGTATATTTACTTCTTGCAATCCGCATCCCAATCTATCAAAGGCTGACCAACTAATAAATTTTTATCCTGATAGTTCCCTGACATATTTGAAAGCTATCCAGCATCCTGAAAATATGTCCCCAAAGGATTATGCAAAATGGTGCCTATTAGTAGCTCAAGCAAAATATAACAATGCTCAAAGTTTAGTTCCGGACTCATTTGTTTTTAAAGCTTTTGACTATTTTTCCAAAGACACATCCGACCCGATACTAACAGCAAGAACATATTTTTTATACTGCACTTATCAGTAAAGAAATAAGAAACATAGAAGAAGCTGCTCAATACTTATTAAAAGCAAGAGATTTCGCGGAGAAAGCAAATGACTACAATCTAGCATTCAAGATTTCCCATGACTTGTGCGACATCTACTCTAAACAAGGATTATTTGATTATAAATTAACAGAGGCATGGAGAGGATATAATTATGCACAGATTTCTAAAGATAGTCTGTCTATTTATTATGCATTGGCAGATTTGGGACATGCTTATTCTACCCAAGAGCAAATCGATAGCGCACTTTATTTTTTCGAAAAGGCATTCCCTATTGCTCAAAAAGTACATCCCAAAGCCACCTCTTCTGCTTTAAACGATATATGTTATGCATATATAAATAAAAAGATTATATTTCCGCACTAAAATGTGCAATGAGGCCATTGCATGTGAAAAGGATTCAATTGACCGATATAACAATTACATTATCAAAGGAGGAATCTTTCAAGATATACAACAATATGATTCTGCTATCCATTATTTTACCCTAAGTAGTAAAACCAATATATATATGCAAAAGCACTCAGTTATAGCTATCTGGGAGAAATTTATGAAAAAAAGGGAACATTCTTAAAGCGTTAGAATTTATCAAAACCTATGAACTATTAAGAGATTCGATAGAAGATCAAAACCAAAGCGTGGCAATTATTAAAATGCAGAATCTATTTCAAAACGAAAAACTGCAGAAAAACAACAAAGAACTATCTAAAAAGATGGAAGAAATTAGTTCTCTTGTATATAAAATAAGTGCAATTGCAGCTTTCGCGTTACTAATTACAGGATTATGCTACTTCATAACCTACAAAAAAGAAGAGTGAACGTATACGAAAACAAGAAAGAGAAATATCTCAAGCCAAAGATAAACTACAACAGCAAGCTATAGAAAATCTTCAAAAGAAGAAAAACTATCTTCACTACAAGCAGACTTTTTACGCAGATTAGTGGCTATCAACATTCCATCTCTAAATAATAAAGCAAACGATCTCGTTATCAAACTTTCTAATGAGGATTTTGCTAATCTGGAAAAAGATATTAATGCTACTTTTGATCAATTTACAGTAAGACTAAAGAAAAAGAATATCCACTACTCGACAAAAATGAAATTCAGTTCTGCTGTTTAATAAAAATACAATTAGATTTAAATACCCTTGCCAATATCTACTGCAGAAGTAAAGCTGCAATTAGCAAAAGAAAACTTAGAATCAAACAAGAAAAAACTAAACATTACAGATAAAAACATCTCTTTAGATGATTTTATTCAAAGATTCTGAAATATCCCTTCTTACATTAACATCTATTCATAATAAAAGGATTTAATTGCCATTTGTCCAATGGTAATCTATACCTATTTACATTAACACATTAATTATTAGCGATTTATATAATATCTATTGTCCAATGCTTTTTTGTATTCATAAATCATATTCCATAACTTTGCAATATCAAACGTAAGCAAAATCAGATTCTATAATAACATCTTGATTAAACTATTAATATAATATAAAAATGTGATATAGCAAAAAATCAATATTAATTATTTAAAACTAGAATTATGAAGAACCTAATTTGGCTTAGCGCATATCTTATCATAAGCGCAATTTTCAGTTCTTGTTCAAAAGACGACGAAAACACCTCTATTATTCCAGAAGGAGAAAAAACAAATGTAAATGTATCATTAAATATTGCTCCTATCAACGCAATGGAAACCAATATAAATGATAACAGAACTTCTATTGAAAACTTTTGGTTATTAGAATTCGATCAACAAGGTAAGAATGTTGCAGTTATAAAGAACTACGATTCAGTATCAACTCTGCAGAAACAGTAGAATTAGTAGCAGGGGGCTAATATGAAACTGGTAGTAATTGCTAATGTAGATAAAAGCATTGTTTTCCAATTAGGAAAACAAACCTATGAAGCACTAAAGAATACTATTTATACATTACCAGTCAATTCATCTAACGCAATTCCGCTAGTAGGAGAGCAAGTAGTTTCTATTACCAAAGAAAATCAAACATTAGATGCTATCACATTAGAACGAATTGCAGCTGAAGTAAAATTCACTATCAATAATACCTCTTCTGACTTCCAGCTAACTTCCATAGCATTAAAGAATATATATAAAATGTATTACTTTAGTAAGGGAACATTATCCCAAGGTAATATTGCAGACTATAGTGAAATCCCATGTACTATCGGTGAAGAAAATTATACCCATTACATAGCGGAGAACCTGATGGGAACAAATTCTAATATCACAACAGACAAAGACAAGGTAACAGATAAACTAGCGACTTTCATTGAAATTGTTGGTGAAAAAAAGAATGAGTGAAGGCAATAAAGAAATAGCAACTTTCAAAATGTTCATTGGAGAAAATGAAAAAAGATTTCAATGTAACAAGAAATAATGCATATAATTACAATATTAATCTTAATCTGACAGATGCCAGTGATAAACGCATCACTATTGAAAAGATTCCATTAGAAGGCATTGCAGCTGAAGCTAACTGCTATATACTGAATCCAAATTCAGAACATGAGCTACTGGTTCCTGTGAAACGAGTAAATGCATTTTGGGGAACAGAAGAAGGCGGCTTCAAAACAGATCATATGTTGAATGACGGAAACAACCAAGGAAAAGTAACTAAATGGATTGCCCGTATCATAACAAAAGATAGTTCCAAGGAATTACTGAAATTCACCACCCAACAAGGAAGCTCCGCCAATGATTATATAGGAATCAAACCTACAGGAAACGAAGGTAATGTATTAATAGGTATTTACGACGCAACAGCAGGAGAACCTGCTCAAGACGCTAAACCATTATGGAGCTGGCACATTTGGATTACAGATTATAATCCGGGAGGAGATATTAATGGAATAATTCCTGCAATTTCTCAAAACCCTGGAAAAGCAGATGTTACAGGAGGAGCTATCTACCGTTTTTGGGGGAATTGATAACAATCAAACGAAAGATGGGTCCATGCAGGCAATGATGGATCGCAACTTAGGCGCACTAAAGTGCAACACCAACTGACGGTGCGAAAACGATCGGTATGTATTATCAATGCGGTCGAAAGGATCCGATAATGACTGATTGGAGCCAAATCACTAAGTTAGGAACCAGCTCTTTAGGGGGAGACGTTTACTCCATTCATATCAAAACAGCAAAAGGTCCCGTATCTAAAGAAACAGCTGTGAAAACCCGGATACCTATTTCTTGGGAGATGCAGACCATTTTACTTATAAAGACTGGTTAATTGAAGGCAGTGGTAGTACAGAATTATGGTACAAAAAAGAGTGATGAAAAACCAAAACACTATACGATCCATGTCCGGCAGGCTGGAGAGGGCCTTATAAAATGAACACTTATGATGAAATAAACGGAGAAGACGTTGACAATGGTATATATCTTTGCCCTAATAATAGTTCCATAAAAATATTTTACCCGTTTGGAGGACATTTAAATGCCATTACCGGTCAATATCCGGGAGGAAGTTTGTTTGAATACAAAACTGCACAAAATGGTTGGCTAGGCAGTTATCCGGACAATCCTAATAATGCCTATAGTTATCATATATTCTCTGCAACATTAGTGGACGAATATGACGGACCATTCTTTCCCATCATGCCTAACAATGCAGACGGCAGATACTTAGGTTATAGCGTACGTTGTGTAAAAGAATAAATCACCAAAGAAAACAGGTACATGAATAAACACATTATTCTATTATTTATCATATTGTGCATTGGCCTTACAAAGGCCAGTGCACAACATAGTATTACCGGTAAGGTGCTAGATGCTACTAACCAGGAGCCTATCCCATTTGCCAGTGTTACTATAAAGAACGTCAAGAGCGGAACAACTACGGACAATAATGGTAATTTTACCTTAAAGGTCAATAATAACGATATCCTTATCGTCAGTTTTATGGGATACGAAACTAAAGAGGTTAACATTGGAACACAAAAGAAAGTAACGATATTATTATCAGAATCTTCTGTTTTATTGGATGCGGTAGTAGTCACCGGGTTTCAAAATCTTAAAAAACAACCTTTACCGGCTCTTCCGTTAAAATCAAAGCTGATGATATTAATTTGCCCGGTGAAACAGACATAAGCCGTATGCTGGAAGGCAAAGCAGCCGGAGTATCTATTCAGAATGTATCGAGTACCTTTGGTAGTGCCCCCAAAATACGTGTACGTGGTGCCACGTCTATCAATGGAGAAAACAAACCTTTGTGGGTAGTAGATGGAATCGTATTAGAAGATGTGGTAAATGTATCTAACGACCAACTAGCAAGCGGTGACCCTACCACCCTGTTAGGCTCCTCCGTAGCAGGTATCAATACTAACGATATCGAAACAATTGACGTATTAAAAGATGCTGCCGCAACAGCATTATATGGAGCCAGAGCTATGAATGGAGTAGTTGTAATTACGACTAAAGAGGAAAAGAAGGAAAACCACGTATTCATTATAGCGGAAACTACACAGTACGGACCAAACCACGTTATTCTGAATTCAATATTATGAATTCAGCCGATCAAATGTCTGTGTATGCAGAAATGGAACAAAAAGGCTTATTAACTTCGGACATTGTAAATAACCAGTCTTCGGTATTTATGGAATCATGTATAATAGAATCAACACATGGGATGAATCAAAGCAACAATACCTTTTAGAAAATACATATGCAGCCCGTCACAACTTTTTTAATGGAACACGCAGCAGCTAATACAGACTGGTTTGATCTGCTATTTACCAATTCCATAATGAATGAACATACATTAAGTGTATCAAGTGGTTCACAAAAGTCGAAATCCTACATTTCATTAGGCTTTTTGAACGATCCGGGATGGACTGTTGCCGACAAAGTGAATCGAATCACAATGAACTTCCGAAATGACTACCAGCTAAATGACAAAATCGGATTTAGTTTTCAAACGGTAGGTTCTGTCAGAATGCAGAACGCTCCCGGTTCATTAAGTCGTTCAGTGACGTTGTAGGTGGTATTTCCTCACGTAATTTTGACATAAATCCGTTCAATTATGCATTAAACACAAGCCGTGCATTACGAGCATACGACTCAAATGGAGAACAGGGAATATTATACACTCAACTTTGCCCCATTCAATATTTTAGAAGAACTCGATAATAACTATATTAAATTGAATGTGATAGATTTAAAAGCTCAAGCCGAATTTAACTGGCAAATTATTAAAGGATTGAAATACAATTTTACCGGAGCTATCCGCTATGTACGTTCAAAGCAAGAGCATGAAATACACGAAAATTCTAATATGGCAAATGCTTATCGTGCAGCTGGCAATTCTACCATTCGAGAAAACAATCCCTACCTCTACAAGGACCCTAGTGATCCGTCAGCCGAACCGATTGTTGTTCTCTCTAAAGGGGATTCTATAATACTGCCGAAAACTTATTATTAAATTATGATATAAGAAACTCTGTTAGTTTCAGCAAAATATGGAATGAAACATGAGTTCAACGCATTATTAGGACAACAAATCAAATATTCCGATAGACAAACGAACAGCAACACCGGCTACGGATTCCAATATGACATGGGAGGCACTGTTAGTATGAACTATCTTATAATGAAACAAATGATCGAGCAAAATTTTGATTATTATTCAAGAGCTTTGACATACGATCGTTTTGCCGCTTTTATGCAAATGTTGATTACACCTATGACAGACGATATTCCATCTCCGGAACAGTACGGTATGACGGCTCCAACACAATGGCAAATTCCAGTTCAGCCCGCTGGCTGCCTACCTGGAATATCAGTGGAAATGGAATATAGGTAATGAGACGTTTATGAAAGACTTTGTCTGGCTGGATGCATTAGCGCTACGTGCCGGCGTTGGATTAACAGCCAGTATGCCTCCATTATCAAATGCAACACCTATTTTTATAAATTCTAATACTACGCGCCCAAGTACGGACATCGAATCAGGCATTGAAATTTACACATTAGGTAATTCTGATTTGACATGGGAAAAGAGTTATCAATCTAATTTTGGTTTTGATGCCACTTTCCTTAAAGGAAGACTCGACTTCTCTTTTGACTATTTTATCCGAAACAGTTTCGACTTGTTAAGTGTAATAAAAGTCTCCGGAATTGGAGGAGAAAGATATAAATGGGCCAATAGTGCCGACTTAAGCGCCTCCGGTTTCGATATAACATTGTCAGGAAAACCTATTGTAACAAAAGATTTCATGTGGTCAAGTTCTTTCACTATGGGATATTCCAAAAATGAAATCAAGAATTCAATGCAACAACCACAAATCAACACGTTGGTAGGAATCACAGGAGGAAATAAAAATGGGTATCCGGTGAACGGGCTTTTTCTCTATACCATTTGCCGGTCTGAATCCGGAAAATGGTGTACCGATGTTCTATGATGAGAATGGTACTATCACCAGTGATATCAATTTCCAAAGTACTTCAACAGATTACTTAAAATACGAAGGACCGACAGATCCCAAATATACAGGAGGGTTTAACAATTCCTTTACTTGGAAAGGTATCTCATTAGATATTTTCTTCACTTTCCAAGCCGGAAATGTAATCCGATTGAATCCTGTATTTAACAGCAGTTATAATGACTCTCAAGCAACCCCCAAAGAGTTCTTTAACAGATGGGAATTCAGAGGAGATGAGAAGCATACTAATATCCCTGCAATAGCTGATAAAGATCTGATATCAGATTTGAGCAGTACTTATCCTTATTCAGCATACAATTATTCAGATATACGGGTAGCGAAAGGAGATTTCATCCGTCTTAAATCATTATCTGTAGGATATACCATTCCGCAGAAGCTTTTCAAATCGTGGAAGTTGTTCTCTGATATTCGTTTACGAGTAACCGGCAAAAACTTATGGTTACTATACTCTGATAAAAAATTGAATGGACAAGACCCTGAATTTGTCAATACCGGTGGTGTAGCCCAACCGATACAAAAAACAAGTTATTTTTTCATTAGATGTCAGTTTCTAAATCATCCTTATACAATGAAGAAAATTAAAATATACTTATATATTGGAATCATGTCCTTTTGTACCAGTTGCTCTGACTTTCTGGACAAAGTACCCGACGAACGTACTCAAATAGATTCTCCGGATAAAGTATCCGCATTACTAGTAAATGCGTATCCTAAAGTTTCTTATGCGGCTATTGTCAATACCCGTTGTGATTACATAACCGACTTCGGAAGTGTTTACTCTGGTGCGCAACCAGGAGCATTATTCAGCTTTATGGGTGAAAATTTCTTATGGAAAGACGTGATAGAAGATGGAAATGATTCCTTCGAAAACTTCTGGACAGGATGCTATGCAGCTATTGCAGTATCTAACCAGGCGCTTATTTCTATCGACGAGTTAGGAACACCTTCAAGCACAATCAATCAAAAGGGAGAAGCACTCATGACCAGAGCCTTCTCACATTTTTGTCTTGCTTCACTCTTTTGCCCAACAATATGACGAATCGACTGCATCGTTATATCCGGGTATTCCTTATGTAGAGAAACCAGAAACACAGCCAGTAGAACAATATGACCGGGAGACAGTGGCAGATACTTATAGAAAAATCACACAAGATTTTGAGGACAGCTATCCTCTTATGACGGATGGAAGCATTTATACAGCTCCCAAATATCATTTCAATAAGAAATCAGCTGCCGCCTTTGGTACCCGTCTTTATCTATTAATGAAACAATATGATAAGGTACTTGAATATGCCAATCAACTCATTTCCATACCGTCACAATTTGAAACATTGACGGATAGTAAGGAGAACCTCTTAAAAATCAAGATGGTACACCGCAACAATATATCTCAAAAGATGATCCTGCATTTTCGTTTGTAAGCAACAACTTTCATCCTTTTGCAACAACTTACATGGATGCAAGCGGATATATTGAAATGCGTTCGTATTTCTGCAGTTCTTCCACCAATGCCAATTTATTGATTACAGAAGCATTGTCTTCAATCGCCTGGGGAGAATTACCCTTCTATTCAAGATATGGTTTATCTTCTACTGACATTGGCAAGACAATCAATGCAGATAATGTTACAAATGGTATGTGGGCTATTCCCTATTACGGTACATCCAATTTCTACTTCATACCTAAATTTACCCTAATTTACTAAACAAGAATCTTTAGACGCATCCAACTTTTGCCGTATGCCAATATTCCTGTTTTGAGAATGGAAGAAGTGTTATTAAACCGTGCAGAAGCCTACCTAATGCTTAACCAATATGACAAAGCTATCGCTGATCTAAATTTATATGCCAGCCAACGTTTTGTTATAGCAAGAAGCCCGGCATCAAGCAGATATTATGATTCTAAAGAATTATGTATTACACGCGATAAGATACTCAATTTCTATAAAACCAAACTTAATAATACTGATCACTTCATCAATAAGTACAATCAGACAGACTCTTGGAGTGATTTGAAAAAGGTATCCTACTTGCAATACTTGATTTCAGAAGTATAGAGTTTTATAATGAAGGACTTAGATGGTATGATATTGTACGCTGGAATATCCCCGTCACCCATACCCAAGCTAACGGCAGCAAGTCCAGCTTAATGCCGGACGACGACCGAAGGGTACTACAAATTCCGGAAATGGCAACTATTTCGGGAATAAAACTTAATCCAAGAAATAACGTAAATAATACATGGGAATAAAATGAAAACAACAAATCACATTGCCAAATGGATACAAGCATATTTCATGCTACTATTCTGCATTAGTACTGTTATTTTCACTGCCTGTAATGAGGACAAACTCAATCTTGACCAAGAGATTTATGGATTGGGTGGAAATGACGAGCAAAAAAATGAACTGGATAAATGGTTATATGAAAACTATACCCAAGCTTACAATATCGAAGTGAAATATAAATGGAACAGTTATGAACTGAACACTACCGCCCAACTAGTCCCCATTATGGAACGCTTCGTAAAACCTTCTATGGATATGATTCAACGAGTGTGGTTTGAGCCTTATAAACAATTGGCAGGAGATAAATTTCTTAGAGAAATGACACCTAAGAAAATCATTTTGGTAGGTAGCCCGGAATATAATGCAGATGGCAGTCAAGTATTAGGACAGGCTGAAGGCGCTCGTAAAATTACACTATTTGATGGTAATAGCTACAATCCGAGTGATGCAGACTGGATACGTTCTATCATGCATACCATTGAACACGAATTCGCTCATATTCTCCATCAAACCAAAATGTATGATTCCAGTTTCAAAGATATATCCGCCGGAGATTATAATCCGACAGGATGGACTTCTGAAACGGAAGTAAGCGCATTACTTGCCGGATTCTATTCCGCATACGCAATGTCGGGAGTTGATGAAGATTTCGTTGAAGTGGCATCATTAATTATGGTGTATGGAAAAGAATGGCGTGACTATCGAATTAATTTGCTCAAAAGTTTAACAACGTCTCCTCCTTCAGAGGGAGAAACAGCAGAAGAAACAGCACAGCGTATAGCCCTTGCCAATCAGGCACAAACGGCTTTAACCAGATTACTGGCTAAAGAAGAAATTGTGATCAATTACTTTAAAATGTATGGAACGTACAGTTTTATGACGACGCAATGGGAAATAAAGGATTAGTATCTTTAGTACAAGATGCTATTAATCAAATTGTAAATGAAAACACTCCAGAATAAATAATTATGAAAATAGTTTATACATATTATCTTCTAACCTGTGTAGCATTGTGCAGTATATTTTCATCTTGCAATAATGAAACCGACATTTATATGGAAAACCCGGATAAACGGATTCAAACTAAAATGCAGGACTATACTGATATACTCACAGGAGCTCCCGATGGATGGATTGCAGAAATAAATACCCAATTGGAGGTATTCACACCTTATGGATGCAATTCACTGCAGACAATCAGTATCTATGATGTTCGATTATGTAGAATATTACCGCGACTTGAAAGCAAGTCCGTTTGAAAGTAGCTATATACTCAAGCCACTACAAGGACCAACTATATCATTTGATACGTACTCTTTCTTATCTATCTTTGCAGATCCCAACCAGCTGATGAATGGTGCAGGACAAGCAGGAACCGGATTAGGAGCAGACTACGAATACGAGATTATATCCTACAAAAACGATCAGTTTCTCCTAAAAGGAAGAAAACAAAATGGAAGCTACACTGACTAAAGCTACCAATGAGGAAAGAGAGGCCATCAAAAAATGGCGCCTTAATGGAAAATCAGGATCAGGCTCCTATCTATCAAAAAAATACTTCACTTTCAGTTATAAAGGACAAGCGTATGATTTTGTATCTAATGGTAGAAAACTGGTTTCTTATCCGCTAACAATGGAAATCCGACCCTACAAATAGAAGGTTCTAAAATAGACCTGAACGGAAATATCGTAATGATGAACCCGTTAATCCTTGATGGTTACGAAATTTATCAATTCAACAAGACATCCACCGGATACACTACACAAGTAGGCAATGATATATACTTGAAATTAAAGGAGGTACTACACCAATTGTTCCTCTATTCAATGCACCTCCAGGAGCAATTCATCAGACAATGGTAGTGTACAACGATATGCAAAATCAATGGTCATCCGAATATTTTGATAAACATAAAGCTGCTGTTTCGAATTTATTTGCATTCACTCAAACTCAATTCTATATTGTGTATGTTGCCATACACATGTACACAGACGGAAGTATAGTGGAGATTGGTTATAAAATATATCAAAACGGTTCATTAGGAGCCGATACTTACGGATTCTATTATACATTCAATTATCAGAAGAATTCAGATGGTTCTATCACTTTTGGAGATTATACACCGTTCGATACAAGCAATCCTAATCACGAAGAGTTCGACAAATGCCTGTCACCTATTTTAGATGGTTACTTTAAAAAACACAAATTCTTCATTAAAAGCTGGCCGGCTTTGTACAACAATTCCAGCCAATATGTGATGTCCTCGCTAATTCCTGCAGAAGATAAGACACTTGGTGTCATGGTAGGCGTACCTATGACGTTCTAAAGTTTACTTTACATTTATAGGGATGCCTGAAAACGGCATCCTTTACTCATTAAATAGATATAAGAAAGAAGTATTTGTTTTCCAACCAATGTATATAATCTAAAATGCCTATCTTTGCAGTCAGATTATCGATAACTAAATAAAACGAAATAGATAAATGGCATTGCAATGTGGTATTGTAGGACTACCGAACGTAGGTAAATCGACACTTTTCAACTGTTTGTCGAATGCGAAAGCACAAGCGGCAAACTTCCCCTTCTGTACAATCGAACCCAATGTAGGTGTAATCACTGTTCCTGACGAACGTCTGAACGCACTCGCTGAATTGGTGCACCCCCAACGAATTGTTCCTACAACTGTAGAAATCGTAGATATCGCCGGACTGGTGAAAGGCGCAAGCAAAGGTGAAGGACTGGGAAACAAGTTCCTTGCCAATATCCGTGAGACAGATGCAATTATCCACGTACTCCGTTGCTTCGATGACGACAATGTGACACACGTAGACGGAAGCGTAAACCCCGTCCGCGACAAAGAAATCATCGACTACGAACTTCAATTGAAAGACCTGGAAACCATCGAAAGCCGTATCCAGAAAGTACAGAAACAAGCTCAGACCGGTGGCGACAAAGCTGCAAAGTTAGCTTACGATGTACTCGTTCAATATAAAGACGCATTGGAACAGGGAAAATCTGCACGTACAGTGACTTTTGAAACAAAAGACGAACAAAAGATTGCTCACGAACTGTTTTACTGACCAGTAAACCGGTAATGTATGTTTGCAATGTTGATGAAGCAAGCGCAGTAAACGGAAATAAATACGTAAATATGGTACGCGAAGCCGTAAAAGACGAGAATGCTCAAATCCTGATTGTCGCAGCCAAAACAGAAGCGGACATCGCCGAACTGGAAACGTACGAAGACCGTCAAATGTTCCTTGCCGAAGTAGGCTTGGAAGAATCGGGCGTAGCACGTCTTATCAAATCTGCTTACAAACTCCTGAATCTCGAAACATATTTCACTGCCGGTGTACAAGAAGTACGTGCCTGGACATACGAAAAGGATGGAAAGCTCCTCAATGTGCCGGAGTGATCCACACCGATTTTGAAAAAGGCTTTATCCGTGCCGAAGTTATCAAATACGATGATTATATCAAATACGGCTCGGAAGCAGCTGTGAAAGAAGCCGGAAAACTGGGTGTGGAAGGAAAAGAATATGTGGTGCAGGATGGCGACATCATGCATTTCCGTTTCAACGTGTGATTATCGGTTACCACCGACGACTTATTAATTACTAATTCGCTAACAATATGAAATATCTCATTGCAGGAACGGGAGGTGTAGGCGGCAGTATCGCAGGATTCTTGTCGCTGGCAGGCAAAGATGTAACTTGTATTGCCCGTGGAGCTCACTTGCAGTCGATTCAAACGAACGGTTTGAAACTGAAATCGGATTTGAAGGGCGAACATACGCTCCGGATTCCGGCTACTACCGCTGAAGAATTCAATGGAAAAGCAGATGTGATATTTGTATGCGTAAAAGGTTATTCGGTCGATTCCATCGTAGGACTGATTAAAAGGGCAGCACACAAAGACACGGTTGTCATCCCTATTCTAAATGTGTACGGCACAGGGACCACGCATACAAAAGTTGGTACCGGAAGTCACTGTCCTCGACGGCTGCATCTATATCGTAGGTTTCGTATCCGGCACAGCAAATGGGAAAGGATATTCCGGTTGGTATACGGCGCTCATCACGGCTTACGTTGTAAAACCGGGATGGGAAAGGCATAAAAGGTAGACCTGTCACCGGACATCAACCGGGATACGTTTATCAAATGGTCGTTTATCTCCGCAATGGCTGTGACGGGTGCTTACTACGACGTTCCGATGGGAGAAGTGCAGAAACCGGGAAAGATACGGGACTGTTATCGACTTTCTACGGAAAGCGCTGCCTTAGGAAAGAAACTGGGCGTCGAATTTCCCGAAGACCCAGTCAGCTACAACCTGAAAGTGATTGACAAGCTCGATCCTGAAAGTACCGCTTCTACAAAAAAGACCTGGCACGCGGACACGACTCGGAAATACTGGGGATTGCTCTTCGACATGATTGCAGCAGCCGAAGAACGGGATATAGATATACCGACCTACCGGATGGTTGCGGAGAAATTCAAAAAGAATCTAATCATTAACATTAATCCAATATGGGAATGAATACCATGCTATTATTCATCAATTGGAACCCGAATCCCGAACTATTCAACCTGTTCGGCATTTCTATCAATTATTACGGATTACGGATAGGAATATTCTTTGCTTTGTGGTTGTTCACTACCAGTACCGGGATAAAAAGATAGAGGAAAAGAAGTTTGACCCTCTTTTCTTTCTTTTACTGTTTCTTTGGTATTCTAATCGGTGCCCGCCTAGGGACACTGCCTATTCTATGACCCGGGATACTACCTGTCTCATTTTTTGGGAAATGATTCTTCCTATCAAGTTCATGCCGGACGGAAACTGGAAATAGCTGAGCTGCATTCCGCTCCGGCCGGACGCTATCTCAGCCGTAGGCTTGGCAATGCCCTGCTGGCGGTTGTCCGTTTCCAGTTGATGCAGAATATCATTGGCACGCTTCACAATACTTTTCGGCATACCTGCCATCTTTGCCACATGAATACCGAAAGAATGTTCGCTGCCGCCACGTTCCAGTTTGCGCAGAAAAATCACTTTATTATCTATCTCCTTCACAGATACATTATAATTCTTGATGCGCTTGAAAGATTTCTCCATCTCGTTCAACTCATGATAATGAGTGGCAAACAGTGTACGTGCCTTGGCTTTAGGATGCTCGTGAATATGCTCCACAATAGCCCAAGCAATGGAAATACCATCATAAGTGGAGGTTCCGCGCCCCAACTCATCAAACAGCACCAAACTGCGGCTAGAGAGGTTGTTCAAAATATTTGCCGCCTCATTCATTTCAACCATAAAGGTAGATTCGCCCACAGAGATGTTATCGCTGGCTCCCACACGGGTGAATATTTTATCCACCATACCGATCCGCGCACTTTCGGCAGGAACAAAACTACCCATCTGCGCCAACA